>Ga0102904_1000177_pt1 | contig 12830 bp, 9 predicted proteins | sample Colrivmeta1556A3_FD_79179 | JGI IMG/M metagenome (GOLD analysis project Ga0102904, IMG submission 79179) | Estuarine microbial communities from the Columbia River estuary - metaG 1556A-3 | ecosystem: Environmental > Aquatic > Marine > Intertidal zone > Estuary | place: USA: Columbia River Estuary... | reverse complement strand
ACCGAGGAGCAGATCCAGAGTGAACTGCTGGCGGGCGAAGAGTTCATTATGAAGCGCGTTGATGAGTCTGACCCACAGCAACTGAAGGAACTTCGTATTGCGGTATGGACGGGCGCGGCATCTCAAGACGATGTTATTGCGGCAGTCAATAGCGGTGATGTTGGATGGGATGATGCCGTACCTCTGTTGAGGAGGTTGGAGGAGACCAGCAGCAAAAACTCTAGTACTTCTGATGCCTTAGTGCGTATTCGCGTGGGTGAGGTAGTTCAAGATGTGGCCAAGAGTCTCTTTGGGTTCTCCAAGGGCGCGCTGTCCGAAGAAGATCAACAGGTCGCAGGGCCGTTGACTGACCGCTTTACAACAGCGTTTACCCAAGAGATGGCCGCAGCAGGAGATGACGCAGACGCTCAATCTGCTGTCGTTGCCCGATACAGCGAGGGCGGGGAGGCTCTGGAGAACTTTCGAGCCGAAGCTAATGGGTTAGGGTTGGCTGCAAAGCGGACGGACATCCAACTTGATTCTATCTTTAGCAAACTCTCCGTCACCGTAGGGAACTTGAACAGAGCCTTCAGTTCTAGTTTCCCCGAGGTTGTCCAGGGTAGCCCGACTATACAGCTTGATCTGACAGCTCAGTTTGAAACGGAGCTTCGCGATGAAGCCGACTTAGTAAGGCTTGAGAAGATCGCTGAAGGGATTACTAACCCCGAGCAGATTAGGGCGGCTGTGGATCTACACTTGAGAAATAACGCCGGTAGTTTATTTGAAGCCATGAAAACTAAAGTAGCCGATGCCGCTAACGAGGCGACACGCGCTTTGGAACTTCAGTATGGGGCTCAAACCTCCACTAAACAGTCTCGCCCTAAGTTCCCCGAGGTTGACGTAGAGACTGGGAGTCTCCCGTTTGCTGGAGTGCAGGCTGGAAGGCTTGACTTAGGCGACCTGTTTGATGACAGCAAAGAGAGGCTCAAGAACCCTCTGAGCAGCCCTGCCGGAAGACAGTCCGCAGACTTTGAAAGATTTACAGCAAGCACTATTTCGCTCCTGGATGCGTTTATTGACCGCCGCGTGTCTACCCGAGATGAAGCTCTGGAATCTGTGGGTATGAGCCGAGAAAAAACAGGCGAGTTTTATCATGTTGGAAACAATAAGTATTCTCCGGTAACGCGATGGCGGGGAGACGGTCCTACTCCTGCGATTACAAACGTATCTCCAGAATCCATCACTATCGACGGGACTACAGTAGACCGCGATGAAGCCAAGAAGCTGCTGAACACTCTGTACGGTCTACAAGGAGTCCCCTCAGAAGACCTGCGGAATGCCAAAGAGCCTATCAATATCGGCGTAGCAGGTAACACAGCCGTTATCCCCATCTGGTTCAAATCTGGCGAACACGCGGGTCTGGACACAGAAATCCTAGAGCTAATCGAAGCAAAAGGCGATGTCCCCACAGATGAAGACCTTGCGAATACCGGATGGGGCCAGATTGTAAAGAACCTTGGGCTCCCACAGACCTACACACTTGAGTCAGGCAAAACGCTGCTAATGGCTACCATTGTGTCCAAGCAGCAGCATGCTCTCCACCACACCTCCAAAGGTAAACAGTAATGCCCCCATACGACCCGTGGTCTGACCCACTATACGACACGGCCCCAGACCACCTAAAGCCTCTCGATGAACGCGAGGATGACTTTGGGTTCTTTGATTTCGCTAAAGACGTTGTAGCCGCCCCGTTTCGCGGTGTAGCTGGTGCTGTCGAGGGGATCGCAGAGTTAGGCAACGTGTTCGGCATGGACTACGATGTCCCCGAGAACCTTGGGCTTGGCACTTCGGAGACTGTCGTTGGCGGTCTGCTTGAAGGCATCACCGAGTTCGGCACCGCGTTTATTCCGGTAGCTGGCTGGGTAGGTCGCGGAGCCAAGATTGCAGGAACCGCAGGTAAATCTGGAAAAGCGGTCAAGTTGGCTGGCGGTCTCGAAAAGGCGGCTAAAGGTAAGGGAGCCAAGGGTTGGCTTGCTCGCCGTGGTCAAGAGGCTACCGCTGGTTTCGTTGCTGACTTTGCCGTCATGCAGGGCCATGAGGCCCGACTGTCGGACATGCTCCAGCAGTACGGCGGTCTGAGCGACCCGATCACTGAGTTCCTGAAGTCTGACCCTGATGACCCTGAGGTTGTCGGGCGGCTCAAGGCAGCAGTTGAGGGGCTGGGTGCTGGCGTAGTGTTTGACTCGCTGCTGCTGGGTGTCCGAGCCATCTTCAAGGGGCGCAAGGCATTTGACGATGCCATGACTAAAGGGTCTACCAAGGAAGAAGCAGCCGTTGACTACAATAAGGCTGTGGATGCCGAGGCTGAGGTAAAACTGTCGGCTGACTTAGAGGAGCCTAAGGCCCTAGTAGATGGGGAGGCGGGGGACGTAGGGCCTTTCGATGTATCTCCCGATGACCTACCCTTTGATGACATTCTAGCTCGGACGTTCCCGGACCTACCGGACACTCCGGGAGCCCAGAAGTTCGTGGATGGAATCCGTGAGATCTACGACGCGGGACTCATTACTCCCGGTCAGGTTCAGATCCTAGACCTAGCAACGCGAGGATCTGACTTCCGCTTTGCGGACAAGCTTCAGGTGAATGTAGTAGGCAAGAAGGAGGTATTTGGGGTGTCTGGGGATATCCTGGGCTCCCACACCTTCGAGATTGACCATGACAATCTCTTTTCTTCCGACATCGCCAATGTGGTCACTATCGCAAAGGATATCCATGAGTCCAAGGGGCTTACGGCTCTCCACACCTTCGCTCATGAGTTAGGGCACATAGAGGATTCCTCCAATGCGATCAGGGATGTCTATAGACGCTTGGTTGATGAAGGAGGCGTAGAGGCTGTTAAGAAGTTTGTCAGAGATGAGATGGGTATTACTGGCCCTAATCAACTCAAGCATATTGCTAATAGCCCCTCGGAGTTTGCTGCTCAATCCTTTGCAACCTTCCTCATCAAACGGGGAGAGGGTCGCGCAGAGGCTATGGGTCTACTCAAGGCTGTCCAAGAGGCGTGGCAAGGCTTTATCACAAAGATCCGAGAGTCCCTATCAGGTCTTGACCCTAAGCTCCAGAAGTCTGCTCAGGAAGAGTTAGATCGGTTGCACACTATTGCTTTAGGCATTGACACCAAAGGACGGACACCCGCCGAAGTTGAGGCTATCTTCCTAGCTAGACCTGAGGCAAAGCCGGGGAATACCACGGATCTTGGGGGTTTGGGGACTAACCAAGGACTCAGTCCTGCTGAACTTCAGGCCCGTAAGTTTGGGAGGAAAGCCCCAGACCCTACAGCGCAAGACCTAAGGCCGGGACAAGCAATGATGGATGACGCGGAGGTTCCCACCCCTACCCCCAAGGTCATCCAGTCCACCGAAGAGATCAAAGTTCAGCGGCAGAAGTGGGAAGACGGTAAGTTCGCAGTTTCGGACTTCCCCCACTACAACCTCCGGGGCATGGGCGCAGACGTAGCTCCTATACTCAGAACCCTAGATGATGTCTTTGAGGAAGAGATCGCTCCACACATTGGCCGCAGGTCTGATATAGAAGCGGCCAACGAGGCACTCGAAGGTCTCTCTGAGTACAGCGGGGAGTCTGTGGAAGACCTCCTCAAGCAGATCCGACGTACTACTCGTTCACAGGATGATGTAGCCCGAGAAGCCTTCAAGTGGCATTTCAAGCTCAAGAGTCTCAATGAGGCTCACTTGCTTCCGGCTCTCAAAGCCTTCGAGGAGGCCGACACTTCCGAGAACCTAGTGCGACTTGCCCTAGCAATAGAGGACACTCAGGCGGTCTTTGGTGCCGTCAAGGGTCTTGGGGCAGCGCAGAGTCAGTCTCTAAGACTCCGCAAGTATCTTGGCGAGATTGACCCAGGACAAGCGCAGCCCACACGCCGTTCCGGTATGGGCGAAGGCGCTGGTCCCGGTATGGGCGAAGGTGCTGGTCCCGGCAAAGGCGAAGGTGCTGGTCCCGGCAAAGGCGAAGGTGCTGGTCCCGGTATGGGCGAAGGCGCTGGTCCCGGTATGGGCGAAGGTGCTGGTCCCGATAAAGGTCCCGGTAAAGGCCCCGGCAAAGGTTCCGGTAAAGGTCCATCGGATACCGAGAAGAACTTTATTGACAACCTGTCGGACCAGCAGAAGTCGGCCCTAGAGTCAACCATAGAAGCTCTCGGTGGCCGGGAGAAACTGGTAGGCAAGGCTCGCGGTCTTTCCGAAGCTATCCAAGCTGGCGGCGTAGGCGGCGGCATGAAGGCCCTAAAGAAGTTCCAGCACAACAAGTGGTTGGCTATGTATAACGAAGGGTTCATCTCAGCAATCCTGAGTTCTCCGGTCACCCTTATGACTAACTTCGTTGGACCCGTGCTGACTTCGTTCTACCGTCCTCTTGAGGGGGCCATGGGTGCTTCACTCAGGGGCGACTCAGAGGCAGCTTCCGACTTTATGTCAGAGTTCTCTTACGTTACGTCAGAGTTTGCTAAGTTGTTCTTTGGCTGGGGAGATGCTGCCCGTGTCGCTAAGAAGTCTTGGGTCGAAGACCGTCTACTACTCGACGCTTCGGCTGGGTCAGGAACAATGGACCTTCCGGGGCAGCAGCAACGCGCCATCACGGCGGCTAACGTAGGGTTCACCGACGAGTCTGCTGCCGGAACGGCCACAAACTGGCTAGGGACTATTGTTAGGCTGTCGGGACGCGCTTTGTCGGCTACAGACTCTGCGGTCAAGACTCTGAACTACCGCGCCGTTGTCATGGCTGACCTAGCCAAGCAGGGCCGCAAACAAAACAAGAGTGGCCCGGAGTTGGCTAAGTGGATTGAGAGCCAGATGGACGGGATGCTGGTTGATGACCTCGCTTTGACTCTTCCGAACCTTAGGGCTGCTGCCAAGCAGCGGGGACTTAGCGGTTCCGCAAAAGACGAGTTTGTCACAAATGCTCTCAAGGACCGCGAGGTCCAAGGTCGCAGCGCGTTGGCTGCAAGGGCACTGGAGATTTCCCGAGATGTCACACAGACCCGCGAGTTGAAAAAAGGTGAGGCTGGGTTCCGAGAACTGGGCCGCTCTACGCAGAAACTGGTAAACAATCATCCGGTCATGCGGCCCTTTATCACCTTCGTCCGAACCCCGGTCAACCTGCTGAGTTGGACGGGCGAGCGCACGGTAGACCCAGCACTCAACGGAGCCCGAATCCTTGCTGGTAAACTGCGGGGCGTACCTGCTGACAAGACGATCAAGGCCCTGTCAGATAAACTAGGTAATCGTTCGCGCTTTATTGCCGACCTAGCCTCCGGTGACCCAAAGCGAGCCGCAGAAGCTCACGGGCGTTTCGTTGCGGGTCTTGGGTTCACGATTACAGCTACTGCCTTAGCAGCCGAAGGGGGCATCACTGGCGGTGGACCTAAGGATATCCAGCAGCGCAAACTGTGGGAGCAAGCTGGTTGGCAACCCTACTCGATCAAGATTGGCGACGAGTACTTTAGTTACCGCCGGTTTGACCCGTTTGCCACAATCCTTGGCGTTGTAGGCGACATGGTTGAAGTAAACCAGTACGCCCCCGAGGAACTTCAGAACACCAGCGAGAACCTGGGCCTTGAAGTTGGCGTGGCGTTGGCGCGAAACCTAGGCTCAAAGACCTATTTGACGGGCCTTATGGATCTAACGGGTCTCATGCAGGACCCCGAACGATACGCCGGAAAGATGCTCCGCAAGGCTGGCGGTTCCATTGTGCCTCTGTCGGGCTTCACGCGGTCTTTCACATCGACCCTTGGAGATGACCAGAGTTTCCGCGAGATCCACGGGGTCATGGATCAGATCAAGTCGCAGATCCCTGGCTTGAGCGACAGCCTGATGCCCGTCCGTAACTTCATGGGCGAGGCGATTGAGAAGCACCAAGCGTGGGGCGGTAGGGCGACCGATTGGTTCCTGCCGATCATGCACTCGACCACGACCAGTGACCCCATCAACCTTGAGGTCAAGAACCTTGGTCACGCCTTCGGACCCCCGAGTCCCACGCGGTACAACTTAGACCTGAAGGCTCTAGCGGACTCTTCGGGTCAAACCGCGTATGACCGTTGGATGGAGCTTCACGGCGAAGTCCGCATCAAAGGTCGCAGTCTGAAGCAGACCCTGACCCGCCTAATCAACTCGCGGAACTACCAGCGGATGTCGCCGGAGTCCTTTGGTGACGAAGGTTCACCGCGAGTTAGCGAGATCAACAAAGTCATCCGTAAGTTCCGCAACAAGGCTGAAACCGAGATGATGCAAGAGTTCCCTGAAGTACGCACGGCTCGCCAGAACCGAGCAATCATTCAACGCGCCCAACATCGCGGCACATCCCCAGAGGCTATCCGCGCCTCGCTATTCCCCCTCTAGTAGAGAGACACTATGGCTAACTCCTATTCCCAGTACGCAATCAGCGGTACTACCTACTCGGTAACTTTCAACTACCTGAAGGAAACTCACATTACGGTGTACATCGACGCGGCTTTACAGAGTTCGGGCTGGTCCGTGGTAGGAAGCGACGTAGTTTTCGATACAGAGCCCACCGGGACTACCGTAACACTCAGGCGCACTACCCCCAGGACTCTAGCGACTCAGTTAGTGGACTTTGCGGACGGCGCGGTTCTGACCGAAAGTGACTTGGACGCGGCCCAGCGTCAACTCCTGTACATTGCCCAAGAGGCATTTGAGCGGGACAAGGACGATGAGATTCTGCCTGACGCTTCCTACCTGTCTTACGGGGACACGGACGGCAAATGGGATGCTGCCGTCTCTGGAAGCGCGAAGGTCATCAAGAACGTGCTGGCCGACACGGATGGGTCCTCGGCTGTTACGCGGAGCTATGTTGATAGTCTTGCGCTGTACGGTGTTGTGGGGAACCCTAAGACGTTCACAGGTACTCTTGCGGACGGCGAGGCTACCTACACTCTGACGGGTCTAGGCTCGCAGACTTACATCAACGCCGCGATGCTGGTGGTGTCTATGGGAGGAGCCCTCCAAGTTCCCGGTACGGACTACTCGATTGCGGGCACAGACGATGGCGGCGACGCTCAAATCGTCTTCTCTCCTACGCCGGGACCTGGTGACGTAGGTATTACTTTCTCTGTGGTCAACTTTGGGTCTGCTAGGCTTGGTGGAGTAAGCGATGGCTCCGTGACAACTGACGGTCTTGCTGATGACTCAGTAACCGCAGCAAAACTTGCGGACAACGCGTTCTCTTCGGTTAGTCGCGCTGTAACGGCAAACCACATTCAGGACTCAGCCGTGACAACTTCTAGGATTGCCGACGATGCGGTGACCGCTGCGAAACTGGCTACTGACTCGGTGACCGGGGATGCTGTTGCTGCGGACTCGATCACCTTTAGCGAACTGAAAGGCACCGACTTTTACAGCGGAGTCTACTCAGGAACCGCTCCTTATGTCTTGCGGGTTGCCAGCACGGGAGACCTGACTGTGGGTCCTCTGTTGGGCACCGAGATCCCGAACCTGAGCAACGCTGTTGCGTCCCTGCCTATTAGCGACATGGGAACTGCAACCGACCATGTTCAGATGGGAGACGGGACGGACAACTACCAGATCAAGAACCTGCTGACTCCCTCGGCTTCAACAGATGCAGTTACCAAGCAGTACGTTGATAACCTTGCAGGAGGCACAAAGACTTGGAGTTCGGGAGCTATTGCCTTCTCTAACTTTCAAATCCCCAAAGATACAACTACCACCCTAACGACCGTTACTGGGCTTCCCTCTGACATAGCTCTGGTAACTGGAGTCTTTGTTGTCGCGGACGGTGACCCGTTCACGGGGTCGGCGGGGCTCTCCGGCTCAAACGATAATGGGCATGCGTACCTAAAGTTCTATCCTAACATCACTGGCAATCAGTCCTCCGCAAGTTTCTTTCCCGAATCGAGCTACTTCGCAACTTTCAGTATCCCAACCCTCTCCCAGCCGCCTTGGCAGTATCTAACGACTAGTATTCCAGGGTCTCAGATGGCTTCAGGGTTCAGGTTGAGCATGTACAGTTCTATAGGTTACAGCGGTGCCGATGGGCTCCGGCTGACTGGAAGCTTGACGATCTACCTCACATACATAACTTCATAGCCCAGGCCCCCCACCATGACTACTCGAATATCTGCCGCTATGACCAGCGGTCTCTTGGTTGCTGCCAACGACCTTAGTGAACTTACTAGCCGCGCATCGAACGCAAGGTCCAACCTTGCCATTGGCGGTAACTTTCTGACTCTTGCCGATGGCCGCGCAATGATGCTGGAACTGGCTGACCTAAAGGGTGCTGCGCTAAACTTTTCGGAAGGACAGGCAGATGCTTTTAGCTCAGACACTCTAGGTGCTACAAGTACCAACGAGACTTATGACGCTGCTAACGATTATTATCACAGTTCGACCGACATGACCCTGATCAACTCTGGGTTGACCGCTTCTACCGCTCCGTCCACGGGCCGGATTTCGGTTCAAGCTGAGTTTGTCGATAGCGCGACAGTCAACACAGACCTGACCGCAGAAATCTCCCGAGATGGCGGCACGACTTGGACTGCGGTGACGCTGGCTGCTGGAGCGGTCAACGGCGGCTTTACGCTGTACGAAGGCTCCGCAGACATCAGCGGTCAACCCAGCGGGACCAGCATGAAGTACCGCGTGAAGACTCTGAATACTAAGGAGATTCGAGTTAGCGGGGTGGTCCTTCGATGGTAAGCGGCAACAACAACAACGGCCTTATGCTTGCGCTGGGCCGCCTAGAAGGGAAGGTAGACGCGCTCATCAGCGTCCAGCGTTCCCAAGATGAATCTATAGGTCGCCTAGAAAAACGTCTCCGCACTCTTGAGGGTAGCCGAAGTTGGCTACTCGGTGCGGCTGCTGTTCTGGGAGCGATGTCTTCACAACTGATGAACTGGATTGGAGTCCAAAAATGAACTTACGACTTTCAGAAACCAATGCCGACAATGGTGACTACGAGACAACTTTTGCCTGTCAGCGCCGCCGCGACGAAACGGGAATCCTCCAAGTTGAGGAGGCTGCTGGAGACATCACGGCTAGAGTATACGGACGCGCAAGCGAAGAGGCCCCTTGGTCACTGATAGGTGCGCGTCACGGGCGCGACCAGACAGTGGCAGAGGATCTTACTACTACTGGTTTTCTCAGCGAGGTTCCCATTTTTCCCCTAATGAGAATCAAGGTAGTCGCCGCAGGAGGAACCGGGGCTAACACCTTCAAGGTCTGGTTTATCGAGTAATGGATATAGAAGCACTACTCCAAGAACTCCACGTTGCCTCGATTGAACTCCTGCTTGACCGAGTAAAGAGCGGCGAGGCAACAGCCTCCGAGCTTTCGGTTGCCCGCCAGTTACTCAAAGACAACGGCATCGACCAGTCTCCCCAAGAGGGAAACCCCATGACTCAGTTGGCTGTTGTAATGCCATTTGAAGACCCCGAAGCACCCATTTCCCAAGCCCAGTAGAGGTTCCTATGCCAAGAGGCGCACCCACACCCCCCCGGTCCCGTAAGGGGCACCGTCCTACGACCTATTCTGTCAAGATCGGAAACCTTTCTTTAGGTCCTTCTACCCCTGCGGCAAAAACTAAAACCACAGGTCAGGCATCAACCCCGCCCCCTTCCATCAAAGAGGTCCCGTACAAAGTGACTAAAGCCTACAACAAAACTTCCGCAGGTCTCGGCGGCAGACTGTCTATCCCCACCAGAAAGAAAAAGAAGAAAAAAGGTAAATAGTGGCGACTAAGAAGCCCGAGTTACCCCCGGTTGACCCCAGGTTGACGGGGGAGAACGGCTTTCTAAACTTCCTGTACGTTGCGTGGACACAGGGGTTGGGGCTGCCCGCTCCGACCCCCGTTCAGTATGACATTGCTAGGTACTTGGACTCCGGCCCACGGCGAGCCTGTATCCAGGCATTTCGCGGTGTAGGGAAGTCATACATCACTTCAGCGTTCGTTGTATGGAAGTTACTGCTCGATCCCTCTTTGAACTTCCTGGTGGTCTCGGCATCTAAGAGTCGAGCCGATGACTTCTCTACGTTCACCTTGCAGTTGATGCGGGAGCTACCGTTCCTGAACCACTTGCTGCCCAGCGAGACTGGCAGAGCCTCCAAGGTGTCCTTTGATGTCGGGCCAGCCCCTGCATCCCACAGTCCCTCTGTGAAGTCCTGTGGTGTCTTCTCGTCGGCCCTGACGGGCTCCCGAGCGGACTACCTGATTGCGGATGACATTGAGTCTTGGAACAACAGCCAGACCCAGAACATGCGGGAGAAACTGTCTGAGACCATCAAGGAATACGATGCCATCATCAAGCCGGGGGACCACTCCAAGATCATCTTCCTAGGGACACCTCAGACCCAAGAGTCGGTCTACAAGTGTCTGGAAGACCGTGGGTACAGCACCCGCATTTGGCCCAGCCGAGTGCCGGACTCCCGAGAGACCAAGGGTTACGGGGAGTCTCTGGCTCCCATGATCCGTGAGATAGCCGAGGAGGCAGGTAAACCCACGGACCCCATGCGGTTCGGGGAGTTGGAACTAGCGGAACGAGAGTTGTCCTATGGTCGCTCGTTGTTCGCCCTCCAGTTCCAGCTTGACCAGTCCCTTGCGGACACCGACCGCTACCCGCTGAAGATCAACGACCTGCTGGTCATGGACCTTGACCCCGAGGTCTGCCCAGAGAAGCTTGTGTGGTCCAATGACCCCGAGTTCTCCTGGAGAGACCTGCATTGCGTGGGGTACAACGGGGACCGTTACTACAGACCCCTGAAGATTCTGGGGGATATGGTCCCCTATCAGGCTTCTGTCCTGTCTATTGACCCGTCCGGTAGAGGCGCGGACGAGACCTCCTATGCGGTGGTGAAGTCCTACGGAGGTCAACTGTATGTCCATGAGTGCGGGGGCCTGAAAGGCGGCTACGGACCCGAGGTCCTAGAGAAACTGTCAGTCATCGCTAAGAGACAGCAGGTCAGCGGCGTAATCGTCGAGTCAAACATGGGTGACGGTATGTTTACCTCCCTGTTGACCCCGGTTCTCCACAAGGTCTACCCGTGTCGCGTTGAAGAGGTCCGGCATAACATCCAAAAGGAGCGCAGGATCTGTGATGTCCTAGAGCCAGTCATGAACAGCCACAAGCTGTGCATCGGACGCAAGGTCATCGAGGAAGACTTCAAGTCAACCCAGGATCTACCAGCGGATCAGGCCATCAAGTACCAACTGATGTACCAGATGTCCCGAGTCACGCGACTTAGAGGAGCCCTGAGGCACGATGACCGACTGGATGCGCTGGCTATGGCTGTCCAATGGCACGTTGATGCACTAGCTAGAGACACCGACAGACAGATGCAAGACCACAAGGACTCTAAGATAGACGCTGAGATGGAGAAGTTCCTAGCAGGAGCCCTAGGGAAGACCCGTAACTCAGGTCCAGTCTGGATGAACCTGTAGAGGCCCCTGAGAGAGCCGCTAAGAGACTCAAAGTTATCTTTGGTCCTCTGAGTCTACTTAGAGTTTCCGTGCGTTACACGGGCTCCTAGACACCTTAGAGGGAAAGGCACCCTAGGGACCTTGTAAACGGGGGTAAGACAGGTCAAATGGAGGTCTAACGTAAAGAGTTAGCCAGCAAGGACTTACCTAAAGCGCAGACCATACGGAAGAAAGACCCTAGAGTTACTAAGAGTCATCCTCCGGACAGAGAAGGACTAGAGAAGAGAAGGGGGGCAGCAGCCCCCTCTACTAAGATACTTATAGTCAACCTATAGGTAACCTAAAGTAGACCTAAGGTGAGGGGAGGGGGAGCTACATCCGTGTCTAAAGTCCACTCCCAGTAACCTCAAGTAACCCTATGATGACTCTAGGCCCGCAGTATGATGACTCCGACTCTCCCCTGGTCCCCGTGCTGATCGAATGGTTAGACATTGTGGGCGTAGACTCCGCTTGGTTGTCCAGAGATGACCTTGAGTCTCTTGAGCCAACACTGATGGCTACCACTGGCTGGGTACTGAAAGAGACCTCGGAGTTTCTGGTCATCGCAGGGACTCTGGAAGTCGGCGGGGAACTGCAAGTTGGCAATGTCAACTGCATACCCAAGGCCGTGGTTGTCTCCAGGAAACCGCTGGTTACTCTGGGTGACTGAAAAATGGTCTAAAAATGTGAGTGGGTAACGTATAGAGCGCCGCGCGCGGTCCCCCCCTTGCCCTTCCCTCGGCCCCGCTGTCGGCCATCGGTCCACACCGTATCCACAAGCTGACCTAGTGTCCCGGCCCAAGGGGCTCTCCACCTCCAATGGTTGCAGGTGTTCAACCTGCTACCTAGGGGGGGGGTCCTAGACTCGCCAGCTTGCACAATGCCTCGAGAGAGCCTGCCCGGCTTTCTTCGGGGCTTTTTGTTCGGTGAGCCGGAAACCCGAGGCAACCTAAGTCCCTTGGCCACCCAGAGTTACACGCGATAACGCCAAGCCACCGCAAGTAAACCCGAGAAAAGGGGCGCAGGATACGCGGGGCGACCGTTAGTATAGGGGCAAGGCAAGCGAGTCAGCTTGCCATTCTCACGACACCTAACCACAACGCTATGCAACATATACTCAAATCAGGCCTAAACAAGGGCAACCGCCGTATTTGGATCGAGGGTAACCGCCTATCATCCGCCGGATTCGCTCGAGGCACCGTTTTATACCGCACAATGACCGATGGGCAAATCACCTTGTCCACCGTCCCCGCCGATGGCCGAAAGCATAAGATCGCCGGGACTCCGGAACGTCCTATCCTCGACTTGTGCGGCAAGTGGGTAACCGATTTTATGGGGACCGCTACCCACTT
>Ga0102904_1000160_pt1 | contig 13216 bp, 7 predicted proteins | sample Colrivmeta1556A3_FD_79179 | JGI IMG/M metagenome (GOLD analysis project Ga0102904, IMG submission 79179) | Estuarine microbial communities from the Columbia River estuary - metaG 1556A-3 | ecosystem: Environmental > Aquatic > Marine > Intertidal zone > Estuary | place: USA: Columbia River Estuary... | reverse complement strand
TCATTGCTGCTGCTCGGTATTGCATCAGTAGGTACGCTGTTGCGCCGCAAACGCTAAATCAATATTTTTTAAGTATCATCAAAACAAGTAGTATTGTTTTTTGTTCATAGTTAAAACCGGAATTCGCCTCGTGCGGGTTCCGGTTTTATGTTCTGAGGATTATGCTGAGATAGGCCGAGCAAGTGTGCTGTGCCTGTGATATGCAGTAGAACGTTGTTCTGCTAAGCTGCGAGCAGGCGGCAGAGGGCTCTAGACAGGGCGGAGTTGCCTGTCTGCGATAAAGTGTGCTTAACGCCTCGTTACAATGCCGTCAGACTTAGTCGTCATCAACGGCGGACCAGGCAGGATTGCCCTCGCTCCGCTCAAGCTGTGCTTGTCAGTGGAAATCCTCCCCCGGATTTCCTAGCTCATGATTGACGTGATACACGGCACTTCGTCGTGCGCTCGAACCAAGGTTCTCATCCCGCCTCCCTTAAACGCCATCACCCCAGCCCTCGATAAGGGCTCAGGTACTTCAATACCAGCGGGATTGCATGCCATCCTGGCATGCTGTGCTAGGATGCAGAAATCCTCCTCCGGATTTCTGGGGTGATTATTGCCGTGATACACGGCACTTCGTCGTGCGCTCGAACCAAGGTTCTCATCCCGCCTCCCTTAAACGCCATCACCCCAGCCCTCGATGAGGGCTGGGGTGATGGCGGACAGGGCGGGATTCGAACCCGCGGAGACATTGCTGCCTCACACGCTTTCCAAGCGTGCGCATTCGACCACTCTGCCACCTGTCCTTAAGTGTCCCGTGGGATGCGGGCGGAAACTAACGAGCAATACCTCTGATAGCAAACTTTTTTTACAGAGACCTACGATCAGCATAGCCTATTACTTCACCAGCACTGCGGGGATACCCCGACTGTGGTTTTCACCGAGGTGGCTGACGCGAAACCATGTATTCTTTTCTTCGTCATAGTGGAAATAAACAGCCGTTTGCTGATATCCATTTTCACACAACACAGAAACATGCTTACCAGGCTCGACTCGGTAAATTTCGGCAGCTGACCATTGGTGTGATCCAGGGCGATTTTTCTTACCCACTGACGCGGCTATATTATCTTCATTATTAAGAAAGGTCAGAAGTGCGTTTTCGTGATCAGTCAGGCGTATACCTGAGCCTGTGAATTTCACATGCTCCTTAAGATGAACCACCGCCTGGTTCTCCGCCTTTATTTCCAAAGGCCATCCTTCCGGCTTAAAGAAATGACTACATGATGTGAGTACCAAACAAGATACTATAGCGGCGAAGCAAATCTTAATCATGGCAATAGGATATGCTCTGAGAGCATCAGTTGACAAGCCTACGATTGGCTCACCATATCAGACTTATTAAACTACCCTCATTTACCCACAGCAGGCAATGTAGACTTCCAACGATGTAACGAGCTTCCCTCACCCAAGCCGCCTACTTCTGTAAGCAATGATTCACAGCGCTGCCTCCATTTGTCGTAATCAGGCTCACGAAAAGACTCTCTGGAGCCGGGAAAAACAAGATAGGTCACCGTCAAGTCACTGACAGGGCGAGAATAAATACCCGCCTTCGGGTTAATTTGTTTACAAAACCTCAGAGAAGCCTCGCCTACCTTGTAGCTGGGCCCGGCATCACCGACTATCGTTGGGTAAATCTTTCCCTCATGAATCACGATTGCGTAATCCCCCACCCTCGCAGCATCAGGATCACCACTAGACGTGAGCATGTTGATAGGCATCACAACAAAAGGGTCATAGTCAGCGATAAGAAAGCTTCTGGCCTCCATGTCCTTAATCTCACGCTTAATTTTCGCGACCCTTGATTCCAACCATGCTCTACGATCATCTTTGGTATCTGCACGAGCAATTTCCTCGTCTGCTTTGCGAATCCTGTTCTTCCAACCCGCAATTAGTGGATTGGGTGACTTGCCCTTTTTACGCCATCCATAGCTTGTCAGCGGTTGGTAGTTAGTCGAATTGACGATTTTATCGGGCATTGTAGGTAGGCGGTCACCATCTGAACCATCTGAGACCACATCCATCTCCGCCTGCATCAGCATAAGGCGCCGACCCGTTTTAGGGTGTCTAAGGTTGAGGATTGTCTCGCAATCGTAGAAATTGTGCCTCGTCATCAACTCGTTCAGTTGAGTCGTATTCTTTTTGAGACGCTCGGCTTTATTCTCGTAAAGCTGATAGAAAAAACCTGAGATCTTCGCCTTAGGCATCATGACCTCTAAACCAGGCAGCATCGCCCTAAGCCCTGGGGTGCTTTTTTCTAGCTCATCGAGACTGTCACTCGCCTTGGGCAACTTAATCTTGAGCTCATAGTGGGCACTAAAACTCTCATCTGTATTTCGCTCAACCGATGCCAAACCACCTTTCTCGAGGCTAATCTTGGTATTAAGTGCAATCCCACGAGACATCTTACGAATATCACCGCCTGAGGAAATCGCATAATCCTTTGGTGCACGAATGACTGGCTCTTTCGGCTTTGGCGGGCTCGGTGGTGCCTTTACCTTTTGCCGAGGCTCGGATGATACTTCTTTAGCTGCTTTTTTTTCAGCCCCTTGAAATCGAATCAACTTGCGGTAAGCCTTGCCTGCGTATGGCGTGAACACCACAGCCAGTAGGCCACCGACAATCATCAAGAGAAGCACCTTCCACCACTGCAGGCGAGCTGCACGAGTGTGGCGCCCTTTGACCCCCTCAATTTCGTGCGAGTGATGCTTTTTCTGATTTTCAGAATGAGTCGGCATAAGGCTAAATCATGCACCGTTCTGGTGCTGTTTTCAAAGATTATTTTATCGGTGTTGCCGTAGCACGCTGGGCAAAGGCATGCTCGAGTCCATCGGGCGCAAGCTCAGCAAATTCATCCCAATCACGCTGTTCACCGGTGTATTGAGCTATCTGAGTAAAATCGCCCTCTCTGATTTTCAGCACAGCCGCTTCAGCCCAACTCATCGCGTGCTCTACGTATGACTCATCAAAAGGAAGCCATGGAACAAAGGTCACGTCACTGATTGCTCGGGGTAAATTGATATAACCCACCTGTGGCAGCTCCCCAGTGTTAAAGCGCTGCTGTGTAAAGGCGGCATACATTGGCAGCTGAACTTCAGCCCAACCGTAAGGCTTGCCTGAAGGGTCACCAAGCTCACCGAGCTGCGGCCTATTCTGATCTTCACGCCATGACCTCAGATGCACTTTCTTAGGATGCTTCGCCTTACCTGATGTCTTATAATCCCACACACGCCATTGATTCCCATCCTCATGACGATCGATCCGATCAATGGCCATGGTTACTGGATGATTAGCAATATGCCAGTCATCACCTTGCTTCCCTATTTGGTATTCCGTCTCCACGATGCACCAACCCTTGGCGCGATCTGCTGCTTGGATAATGGCGAAGGCACGCAAACGCTCACGAGCGCTTTCAAGTTGCACGATCAATGGCAGCGAAAGGTTTTTGCCGAAGAGCTGCTCCATCGCAACATCCAAGCGCGCCATAAAATAGCCCTCAAGCTCGGCTGCATCAGATGAGTCACGCATAGCCTCATCCGCACCAAATTCATCAAGCACGTGGTGACATAACTTCCCAAAATCAAGAGCATCCATCTCGCGTTTGTTGGCATCGTATGCCCGCATTTTTGCAATACGCTTAAGATAGAAGCGAAACGGGCAATCCAGATAATCCTTAATCGCTGACGGTGAAATATTCAGCGCATTTTCACCAGTGTAACGATTCTCCAGATCAGGCATATTAAGCTGCCAATCCCGCTTCCATGCACCGCGGTTCGGTGGCTGAGATGCTGATTCGTTGAACAAATGGCAGACGAGCGCTGCCAGCTCCTTACCACTTTGCCGCATGAGTAAACGTGATGGCTTGCGCGCTTCGCCAGACTGATTAAATCTGGAAATCACGGCATCCACTCTACCCTCTCGCGACCGTGAGCTTAATAACGTCTGTAAAATGAATGCATCACGCGCAAAGCGTGCACTCATGCCTCGCAAACCTAGCTGATCTCGCAAGGAATCAGGCAAAAACGCATCATCCGGACTTCCCTCTGGGACACACTCCTCGTGCATACCAGCAAGGATCAAGTGCTGCGCTGGATCATATGAAATTTCGAGCCAACCCTGAAGATCAAGCACTGTATCCCCCCGCTCCGATGGCACACGAGCAGAGCGCACAGACTCGGCAAGCATTTCGACAGCCTCATCAGGTGCAACCGTTTCAGCGTGTGCACCGAGTCGATCCAAAGCGTCAATCGCTTCAGATAATCCAGGCTCAGTCGCCTTGGCTACTTTAGGATCACAATATCCTAACCAATCAGACAGCCAGCCGCGCAAGACAGCCACCATCTTCTTCGTTTCCGGCTGATCCCTCAGTAGCTCAATATGGGAAGCTACCGATTGTAAAATTTCGCGCTGATCCGATGCCGCCAAAAATCGAGCATCACTCACCGTCTCGGGCAAATGATCGATATGAAGCTGATCCATAAGCTCAGCCGCACGATGACGACTGACTTTGTCGGGAAGAAACAACTCCGCACCCGGCAAGCGCACAAAATCACGAAGAGCTTCAAATGAACTATCTTTATCAACGAGGTCACGCATGGCACGCAGCAGCCCCACCAAGCCGGACTCAGCCAAACCTCTACCCTCAGGATTATACAATTGCCAGCCCTGCTCCGAAAACGTCTTTTCTAATGTTGCCTCAAAGCTCGGGTCACAAAGAGCAAGCACTGCATGATCTGCCGAGGTATCTTGATCACTCAAAATCTGGACACATGATTGCGCCGCATCAGCGGCTGCATCCACCACATGGAGCCTCTGCTGCCAATCTGGTATCTTAATGTTTCTTTTTGACCAGTGATCAACAATGGGCAAACCCCATGAATCGAAAGCGTGTTTTTCATCTTCAGGAGCATGCACCAAAACCTGAATAGGCAGACCCTGAGCGAGTAATGATTTGAGTGCCCGAATCGCCATTGGCGTTGGGTCAGGCACACAGGCAACAACAATTCGCTCAACCCCAGGCGGAAGGTCAGGCGCCAACACCTGATCGCGCTTCGCTAGTATAGGATCACGCAGCTTCCATTGACCTAGCTGCTTTAGCATCATGCTTTCTAGCTCGTTGAGCTCTTCCCACCGTTCTTTTTCGATGCTGTGGTAACTAGCATCACGAAAGCTTGCATTGGCATCAGCCAGCTCTTCACGTAATTGGATAAATTGCTTCGCCAGGGCCAGTGCTTCATGAAAACCAACTTTCACACCAGCATCATGATTAGGGAATAAATGAGGGAACTGGCTAAGGCCCGCATCTTTAATCACCTGCACCCATGCCCAAAGAGTCTCCTGCTTACTGGCAACACCCTGCACTTCAAAGAGGCGGTTAGGAACCACCACGTGGGGCGAGATGACGCCACCCCCGTCAGAAAGAACCATGCGCAGCCTCCTCCCGCTATTCGAGGTTGGCACGACCACCATCGTGCTAGCCAATGCCTCACGACGTTCATCAGCGAGCAGCCAATGCTTTACGGATTCAAGCAGCGGAGCATCCCAACCGAGAAAAACACGGTCAGCATAAAGCTCTTGCTCGAAATCCAATAACTCCTGCATTCACTAGTCCTCTCCTCCAGAGTCATCAGTATCATCTGACTCAGATGCTTCAGGTGTCTCAGCAGCTTCTTGCGTAGCTACCTCACCACCCTCTTGCGCCTCCTCCTGCGTATCATCATCCGCAGATTCGTCAGAATCCTCCGAAGCCTCTTCATCGTCTGGCATCACACGGGCAATGTCTTGGAGCTTCTCTCCCCCCTTAAGGGTCACAAGCTTGACACCCTGTGCAGCGCGACCGGTCTCACGAACGTCAGAACATCGAATACGAATACTTTGGCCGTCACTGGTCATAAGCATCAGCTCGTCCTCCTCTTCTACCGAAAGAGCACCGATAACCCGACCTGTCTTCTCGGTCACATTCATCGTCTTCATGCCTTTGCCACCACGGCCTTTAGAGAGGTATTCTTCATAAGCTGTGCGCTTACCAAGACCATTCTCACTGGCGACCAAAAACTTAGTGTCCTCGCTTACAATGGTGAGTGATACCAAGTGATCACCTTCTCGAGGCTTGATTCCAGCTACACCTGCTGAGGGCCTTCCCATAGCACGGATATTGGTCTCACTAGTGCGCACGCAGTAACCAGCGCTGGTTACCAGACAGATATCGTCCTTACCGGAGGTCAGCTTGACTTCGACGAGGGTATTACCTTCATCGAGCTTGATTGCAATAATACCATCTTTACGGAAATTGCGGAAGTTGCTCAAGCCAGTCTTCTTCACCTTACCACTTCGAGTCGCAAATAAGACATAGCCGTTCTCTTCGCCGAAGGTGACGTCTTCATCATCTTCATTCGTCTTGCGCTCAAGACGCAGCGTAGCCGCGATATTTTCCTCGGGCTGGAGATTGAGCAGGTTCTTGATGCTACGACCTTTGGATGCACGAGATCCCTCAGGAATACCGTATACTCGCTCCACATAAACTCGGCCAGTGTTGGTAAAGAACATCAGGTAGTCATGCGCCTGGGCTGAGAACAAATGCTCTACAAAGTCTTGTTCATCATCTTCTGTTTGGTTCGCATTACGTGTTTCCATACCACGCACACCTTTACCTCCACGGGCTTGGACACGATATTCAGCAGATGGAGTGCGCTTGATGTAGCCCTTGTTTGAAAGCGTGACGATCATGCCATCATTAGCAATAAGATCCTCAATCGCAATTTCTCCCTCATCAGGAAGAATGGGGCAACGGCGCGGAGTCGCATGTTTTTCTCTGATTTCAAGAAGCTCATCCTTGATGATGGTCAGCACGCGTGATTCGCGAGCAAGAATGTCGAGGAAGTCTTTGATCTCCTCGAGGATACCATCATACTCGACCTTGACCTTATCCTGCTCCATACCAGTAAGCTGGTAGAGACGCAGTTCAAGGATCGCATTAACCTGGCGGTCAGTGAATACATAGGTGTCATCCTGCACACTCGGCTGTGAGCGAATAAGAATACCCAAGCTCTGAGCTGTTTTTACAGGGAAGGTATAAGCCTTTAGCTTCACCCTCGCTTCATCACGGTTCTTAGAATCGCGTATAATTCGGATAAAGTCATCGAGATGGCCGAGTGCCAGCAAGAATGCTTCAAGATTTTCGGCACGGTCCTCTGCTTTGTTGAGCAAGAAGCGGGTGCGGCGCATAATAACCTCGCGGCGGTGCTCAATGAAGGCATCAAGCGCGTCCATGATGGAAAGCTGCTTGGGGCGACGTTCGTGAATGGCAAGCATGTTAACACCAAAGGATGTCTCCATCGAAGTAAGCTTATAGATCTGGTTAACAACGACCTGTGGACGGGCATCACGCTTGAGTGTGATCTCAATACGCGTCTGCTCATCAGACAAATCACGCATACCGGAAATCTCGGTCAACACTTTCTCTCTTACTAGCTCAGCGATGCGCTGCTGCAGAACAGCCCGGTTCACACCGTGAGGCACTTCAGTAATCGTAATGACAGACGTTCCTGAGGCCTTCTCATCGACCTCCATGGTGCCGCGCATCTTGATACTTCCTCGCCCTGTGTGGAAATAGCTATCAATACCTTTGAATCCGCGGATTTCGCACTTACCGGCAAAGTCGGGGCCTTTGATGTATTGCTTGAGCTCATCGATGGTGAGCTGTGGATTATCAATCTTTGCACAGGTGCCATCGATCACCTCTCCCAGGTTATGGGCAGGTATATTGGTGGCCATGCCCACGGCAATACCCGTGCCCCCGTTAACCAGGAGGTTAGGAATGGCTGCAGGAAGAACGACAGGCTCATTTCTGGTCTCATCGTACGTTGGCTGAAGGTCGACGGTTTCCTTCTCAAGGTCAGACATCATCGAAGACCCAAGGTGCGTCAGGCGGGCCTCGGTGTATCGCATCGCAGCAGCGGCGTCACCCTCGACAGAACCAAAGTTTCCTTGTCCGTCGATGAGTGTTTCACGCATCGTCCATGGCTGGGCCATATTGACGAGGGTAGTGTAGATAGAGCTATCACCGTGCGGGTGGTATTTACCCATCGTGTCACCAACAATACGGGCACACTTTAAGTGGGCTTTGCTCGGTGAGAGTGAGAGGTCATTGTGCATCGCATAGAGCACTCGACGTTGTGATGGCTTGAGACCGTCCCGGATATCAGGCAGGGCTCGTGAAATGATCACAGACATGGAGTAGTCCAAGAAGGACTTGGACATTTCGTCCGCCACGTTGATGGATTTGGTAGATTCGTTGGACATGGGTCAGTAGAAAATGGGTAAGCTGAATATTGTCTAGTTCGCTAGTATGGTTTCAGTTTGGCTAATAGGTTAGACATCCAGGTTCTGAACATTGAGAGCATTATCCTCAATGAATCGTTTGCGGGGTTCGACTATATCGCCCATTAGGACGTCGAACATCTTGTCAGCTTCGATAGCGTTCTCTTCATCTAATCGGACCTTAAGAAACTGGCGCTTCTCTGGATCCATGGTGGTAGTGAAGAGCTCTTTTGCATTCATCTCGCCGAGTCCTTTGAATCGCTGGATGCGCATTCCTTTTCGGCCAATTTCGAGCACTCGATCGAGAATTTCGAATAGATTAAAGACAGGAAGTGCCTCACGGCTATCTGCGTCCCCTTCGATCAGCTCGTAAACAGGCTTATCTTCCGAGAAGAATGGATCCGTCTGCAAGCCAAACTCATTGAGGCGCGCTAGTATTTTAGAGATGGCAGCAGACTCGTGCAGCTCGCGTTTAACCGCGCGCCTTTGAGCTCCTTGATACTTCTCCTTATACTCGGCAATCTCTTCCTCAGTAAGCTCCTCGTCAAACAACCTCAGGTCTCTGTTTTCCTGAGCAAAGACGAGTAGTTCTTTCTCGGTATCGAAGTAATGTGTTTCCTCCTCATTACCAATGCGCACACGCACCATGTATTCTGAGAGGTGTCCATCCTTGGCAAATTCTAGCAGCTTTCTGAAGTCTCCACCATGCCCCTCGAGAGTAGAAGTAAATCGAGTGAGCTGAGCTAGGGTATCGAGCACGCTCTTGAGCAGGTCACTATCAACATAGTTGTCAGTGCCGTATTGCTTGAGCTTCACATCCTCTGATCCCAGACTGATGAGAATTTCATTCAGAGCATCATCGTCAGCGAGGTATTCTTCACGTTTCTTACGAGTCACCTTGTAAAGCGGTGGCTGAGCAATGTAGAGATAGCCAGCCTTGACCAGCTCGGGCATATGACGACAGAAGAAGGTCAATAAGAGTGTTCTGATGTGAGCACCATCAACATCGGCATCAGTCATGATAACGACTTTGTGATAACGCACCTTTTCAATATTAAAGGCCCCCTCTTGATCACCATCACCAATACCAGCACCAATGGCGGTAATCATAGCTTGGATCTCCTTATTTTGAAGAGCCCGGTGAAGGCGCGCTTTCTCAACATTGATCACCTTACCGCGAAGCGGCAGGATCGCTTGATTGATACGATTACGCCCCGACTTAGCGGAGCCACCTGCGGAGTCGCCCTCCACAATGTAAATTTCTGATTTAGCAGGATCACGCTCTGAGCAATCAGCTAGCTTTCCTGGGAGTCCTCCACCAGAGAGAACGGACTTACGAACAGTCTCACGAGCTTTGCGAGCCGCCTCACGCGCACGGGCCGCATTAACCGCCTTATCGATAATTGTTTTTGCGAGGTTGGGATTCTCGTCAAAGTAGTCCTGAAGTCCTTCGTAAACGATCGAGCTCACCACCCCCTCGATCTCTGCATTGACCAGCTTATCCTTTGTTTGCGAGCTAAAGCGCGGGTTAGGCATCTTAATGCTCAACACACAGACAATACCTTCACGAACATCGTCGCCAGAGAGCGCTGGGTCTTTGTCCTTAAGAATCTTATTTGCTTTAGCATACTGGTTGATCGATCGTGTCAAAGCACCGCGAAATCCTGTAAGGTGGGTTCCCCCATCAGCATTAGGAATGGAGTTAGCAAAACAGAGAATATTGTCCTGATAACTATCGTTGTATTGGAAAACTACATCGGCAAAAACATCATCCTTAGCGATCTTGCCATCGTAATCGACTTCGATTTTGCGCTTACCTTTGATCACCACGGGATCAGTGTGGACCAACGTCTTATTCTCTCCCAGCTGAGCGACAAACTCCTCGATCCCCTTTGCGTAGTAAAAACGCTCCTTTTGAGCACTCTCAGGACGCTCATCTTCTAGCTCAATGATCAAGCCAGGGTTGAGGAAGGCAAGCTCACGTAAACGAGTCGACAAACGAGCAAACTCAAACTCAATGGTATCAGTAAAAATAGTAGCATCAGGGAAGAAGCTCACCTTAGTTCCAGTGTGGGCAGGATCGACCTCACCGACGACTTCTAGCGCCTTAACAGTCTTGCCTCGCTCGAAGGTGATTGCATGCACCTTGCCCTCACGACTGACCTCAGCTTTGAACCAATCTGAAAGAGCATTAACACACTTCGCACCGACACCGTGTAGACCACCAGAGTACTTGTAGGCACCTTGGCCAAATTTACCACCTGCGTGCAAACTCGTCAGCACCAGCTCAACCGCCGGAATTCCAAACTTCGGGTGAACCTCGACAGGGATACCACGGCCATCGTCAGCGATGGAAACAGAGCCATCAACATGCAAGCCGATCTTAATAGTGGCGCAGTAGCCAGCAAGATGCTCATCAATAGAGTTGTCCAGCACCTCAAAAACACAGTGATGCAAGCCACGAATATCGGGGTCGCCAATATACATCCCGGGACGCTTGCGAACAGCCTCAAGCCCCTCCAGCTTATCAATCTGTGAAGCACCATATTCTTGGGCATCAGAGACGTTAGTTTCTACGTTTTCAGCGTCAGTTTCGGGAGCGTCATTAGGCTCATCAGGGATATCAGACATAGGCTGACACAATGTCTGAAATTTAGCCCCTCTAGACAAGTTTCTTTCGCCTATTTATGCAGTTTTTTTCGGGCCCAGATACAAGACCCTATTTTGCAATTAGACGGAGCACCCAAGGCTCACGCAATGACACATTCAAAGCCTACTCGCCGATGGTCATATAGTAGTAAACACCCAAGGCGATACAGACCACAATACATGTGATTAATACCATCAGCATGAGCGTTTTCAGGTCTTTCGACGCGGTCGCTTTTTGGGAAATGCTAGTGTCAGCACTTATCTTGCGACCCCCCATACTTGCGGCGTGATTAGCTGTCTGATTTGTCGTCGGAATGGCTGCCTTCGTATCTGCACCGGAAGCAGCAGCTACGCCAGATACATTACTAGCCCCCGTAGACACCACCCCAGAGCGCCTGCGCCCTCTCCTTCGGTCTACCGTAGTAGCTGGAGCAGAAGACACCTCAGATTCATTTGAAGATGATTGGGTTGGAGAAATCTGAGCAGAAGAAGGCGACACTCCAGCCTTTCTGCCGATCGCTCTCGGCTTGATCTCAACAGGAGCACCTGCTTTGGCAACCAAACTGGTAGCAGCCGCAATTGGCGGCGCGATGATAACACCTCCGCATGAGGGACAAGGACCCTCCTTTCCCGCCAGCGATGGATCGACGACAAGGCGTGTGCCGCACTCTGGGCAACCAAAACGAAGCATGTGCTTTTCTGATGTATCAGACATGAATTAAAAATTGATTAAGGAAACTTTATCTTTTTTCGCCTTACAATCCAAGCAGATTCCGCTGCCAATTGAGCAGCAAACCCTCTGCACCTTCGTGCTTGCCAGCAAGGGCTTCTAAAATAGCGCGAGGAGCAATGAGCGAGCTATCGATATTCAGCTCTTCAGCGACCTTATCCCGCTTGGCGATCAACGCATCAAGGCTCGCCTCAAACTGCGGCTCTTTGCGACGGCGCTTACCTTTGATTTTCTGTGGCATATCCGCCTCAGCAACTGCCTCAGCCTCCGCGACCGCTTTGTCAAAATTCTTGATCCTACTATTGCGAAAGTGGCGGGGTAATACCGGCTTTTCTCCAGTGATGAGATCAGCCACCCATGTCAGCAGCTGCTTGTTACCCGTCACCATAAACGAAGGGCGATCCCATGAAGCCGCCTCACCATCGCGCCATAGCCACAGTGAGCGCAGATAATTAAGCCCTTGCGGGGTCAATTTACCACTTCCCTTGATGCGCCATCTATCCTCACGCTCCTGCTTCTTCTCCTCCGCCTTGCGTTGCGCTGCTTGGCAGCTTTCGGTGAACCATTCGTAACGACCCGCTGCTTTTAGCTGTGCCACGATTACCTCCGCCATAGGGAGCAGGTAAACGACATCATTAAGCGCATAATCTTCCATCACAGGAGTCAACGGCCGTTTCGCCCAGTCTGCCTTTTGCGAAGTCTTCTCCAGCTGCACGTCCATATAGTGCGCTACAAGGTCTCCATAGCCAAACTTCCGCACCCCGAGTAGGCGAGCGCCAATCTGAGTATCAAAAACAGTCGGCGGAATAATGCCTAGATTAGTTTTGAGCATATGCATGTCATAGTCAGCCCCATGCATCCAGCATGTCGCCTGCTCTAGGTAGTCACGCAGCGGGCTGAGGTCCTCAATGGCCAGCGGGTCAATCAGCACATGCTGTTCACCATCGCTGAACTGGACTAGGCATAAACTCTCGCTGTAGCGGTGCAGACTATCTGCCTCGGTATCTACCGCGCAGAGGCGATTTTCGTTACCCTGCGTACAAGTGCTGAGGAATTCTGATAATTGGCTCTCTGTGTCGATCATGAGGCGATATGAAAAAATATAGCAGTCACAACATCGGCGCGACCGTCTTATGCAGACACTAGTAGCTATATTTCATCCACATGGCTACCTTTAATCTCAGCTAAGCCAACAAACCGACAAGTAAAGTAGTGAGTAAGGGGCCTGTGGATTAATCAAAACGCAAACCAATATACAGGTCAGGGATGCAGGCCTGGGATACAGGCCTAGACGTAGCCATAGACACACCTGGAATGGTAAAAATCTACCAAGCAGCAAATCCATGAACACTCATGAATTTGCCGCCAAAGATAGACACTGAGATTAGTCGGAGGTCCTTCTCTCTTGGGTGATCCTGTGGTCGAATCCACCGATCTGTATCACAGCATCTCGATTGTAGAGCGTTCTGTTCTCAGAAACCG
>Ga0102904_1000155_pt1 | contig 13308 bp, 10 predicted proteins | sample Colrivmeta1556A3_FD_79179 | JGI IMG/M metagenome (GOLD analysis project Ga0102904, IMG submission 79179) | Estuarine microbial communities from the Columbia River estuary - metaG 1556A-3 | ecosystem: Environmental > Aquatic > Marine > Intertidal zone > Estuary | place: USA: Columbia River... | reverse complement strand
GCCTCTGACATCTCCATTAATGCAATATCCCCACACAAAGCATAGCGTGCACAAAATGGGCGACCCATCGCATCATGAACTTCACATTCGACCCACTGACCTGCCAACTGTTGAAATAGCACATCCACAAAACCATCACCACCATCAGCAATCGGACAGGAAGTAATATGAGCTTGCGGTAAAACCTTCTTTAAGCCCTGTCTCATCAGCTGACATACTTCGTTTGCCGAAAACGTCCCTTTAAACTTATCAGGGGCTAATAGAATATTCATCTTTGAAGCAGGCTTAATAGTTATTGGGCCTATAATGTTAGTCTCTGAGTTAAGGTGCTAAATGGCACTATCTTTGAGAACGCCCACAAAAGGTAAATTACGGTAACGCCCTTGATAATCGAGTCCATAGCCCACCACAAATTCGTCACCAATAACAAAGCCAGTGTAGTCCGCCTCCTTGATCACCTCGCGCTCTATATCCTTGGATAAAAGCACACAGGTCTTCACCTCAGAAGCTCCCTGTTCGTGTAGTTTTGTTTTCACCGCTTCTAAAGTCCTTCCTGTGTCGAGAATATCATCAAGGAGCAACACCACCTTACCATCAACATCAGGAAGAGACTGATCTAAAAAAGTCACTTCCCCAGTGCTACTTGTCCCCCCATGGTAGCTGGCGACATTCAAGCACTCAATCTCCATTGGTAATGGTAACTTGCGAAGTAAATCTGCCATAAAAAGAATCGCCCCCTTAAGTAAAGCAACCACAACTATCGGACGATCTCCAAAATCAGCCATTAGCTTTTCTGCCAAGATTGCCAACCTCTTTTGAATTACATCTTCATCAATCAGTATTTTCTCAATGTCGTTATGCACATAGACAGTTTAAACGGAAAGCAGCATAGACTATAGTCATTTTTTTCGGGTATTTTATCAGGTTTGTAGCTATCACCCAGCTATGCCTAATAACGTCGTCAGCCTTCTTCAAGAGCTCATCCGTATTCCAAGTGTCAATCCAGACTGTAGCTCGGATGGGAGCGGCGAGGCCGCCATGGCTGACTTCGTCGAGGGTTTTCTCAGAGGTATCGCTTTCGACGTCACTCAAGAGGAAGTATTACCAACTAGGCCTAATGTGATCGGTAGATGCAATTATACAGGATCTGACTCAGACACGAGACCACGCATAATGCTTTGCCCACATCTGGACACCGTCAGCGTGGCAGGAATGGACATGGATACCTTCGGCACGATTACTGACGATGGCCGCATTTTAGGGCGGGGAGCATCAGACACCAAAGGCCCCATGGCCGCCATGCTTCAGGCTCTTAAAAATTGTGCCGAAATCCTACCTACCCTGCCCGTTGCTGTCGATTTTGTTGGCTTCATGGGAGAAGAGGCATCGCAACACGGATCAAAGCACTTTGGCAAACAGCACGCAGCAGAATACGCTTTCGCCCTAGCGGGTGAGCCTACCTCACTAGAGATCGTCAATATCACCAAGGGGTCGCTCTGGGCTACCCTGCATGCCACCGGGAAAGCAGCGCACGCTTCCCAGCCTGAGGCAGGTGATAATGCCATTCTCAAAATAGCACGGGCACTTGATCAATTTGAGCAATCAATAACAAAACAACTGGAGACTTACACCCACCCGAGCCTCAGCCACTCGACCCTCAACATTGGAACTATTGCAGGGGGCAAACAGCCCAATATAGTCCCTGACTTCGCATCAGCCCAAATAGATATTCGAACAACACCAGCTCTCTACGAAGACTCCGGTGCTCTTGCACTTGTTGAAAAAGTAATCGAAGAGCAACAATTACCCATCAAGGTCCTCAATCCTCATGAAAACCCGCCGATGGAAGTAGCTGATGACAACCCATGGATCTTGCGTATGCAAGCCGCCAACCCTGAATCAAAAACAGTAAGTGCCCCATGGTTTTCAGACGCTGCACATCTCAATGCTGCCGGCATCCCCTCCATTTGTATAGGACCAGGCTCCATTAATCAGGCTCATACCAAAGATGAGTTTATTCGCATTGCTGATTTAGAGGCTGGTGTAGATTACTTTGAAAATTTCATCCGATCACTCGCAAATTAGCAGTGTCCATCTCGACACCACGTTATATCACCAGCTAGCCATCTACTCGGCGGACAGCGACCCTCGTGGCAACAGGCCCCACGATTTCAAAGAGCACCGTAGAGCCAATAACAATAGGCAACAGGACATGCTTATATTCAGGAAGTGCAGCAGAGGCGACGAGAGCCATACCGATAGCTACTCCAGCTTGAGGTAGCATCGCTGGTCCAATCCAGCGCTTGGTCAAAGTAGCAACACCAGCAATATGCCCGCCTGCCCAACCGCCTAGGCACTTGCCCGCCGATCGTGCCAACACATAAGCAGCTCCCAAAAAACCGACATCTTTAAGGGCCGCTAAATCCAATGACACGCCCGCGAGAACAAAAAAGATAACAAGGAAAATAGACTCCACTCCTTCGAGCGCGTGGAACGGATACTTGTGATGCTTTGCCCTATTGGCAATTACACAACCCATCGTCATAGCGGCGATAAGATGAGATACCTCTAGCCAAAGGGCTATGCCCCCACAAACAAAAACCAGGCCGAGAGCTTCACTCAGAATTGGCTCACCACTCTTAGCTCGACCCGTGAGATAAGCGGCGGGAAAACCAAGAAGCATCCCTAAAACAAGTGCACCACCAAGATCACGCGCCACATTAACCATCACCATCATGCCACCATCACCCCCGCCCGACGACTTCAAATAAGCTAAGCCCAAACCAAATAAAACCAAACCCCAGATATCATCGAGAGCAACGATGGAAAGCAGCTGTTTAGCAAACTTACCCTGAGGACGAAATTGTGCCACGACATCATACACAGCAGCCGGTGCAGTAGCTGATGCAATACAGCCCAGCATGAGAGCCAATTCAAAAGGCACCTGGCAGAAACCTAATACCAGGCTGACGATAACAACCGTCACTAGCGCCCCAATCAACGATATCCAGAATACTGAACGCGCAGATCCCTTGATACTCTTTATCGTCAATTTACCCCCGATCAAAAATCCAATCATCACCAAAGTGATGTCAGCCACTACGTCAAAATGTTCTGAAAAGAGAGGCGGCACAAGATCCAAGCAATCTCCACCGACTGCTACGCCAAAAAGCAAAAGTATAGTGACGCGAGGTAATATTGTCTTCTGCGCAATCGACGATGCCAGAAGCCCTAAGAGCAAAAAACCTCCCACAGTTAACAAAATAGACGGGGAAATATTCATGATATTAATAGGCTAATTAGCGCCGTTTCTTTTGCCTCTTGCCCGACTTCTGCGATTCGCGGTGATAATGGTTCTTCTCCTGCTGCCGAAACACGGGAAGCAATTGATACTCCATCCAATCAAAAGCAGCCTTAAGGCCCTGATCTTCATAAATACGACCAATCAAGGCCTCCACAGATGTTGGGTTGCCAATGTTGCGGAGAAAATCGTTCGATGTGCACCGTATGAACATTTCACCATCCATTTTCCCCTGTTCTTTCAGAATCAAACGACGCATGAATAACGCAAGCACGGCATCACCAACCCAAGCTTCCTCGCGCTCTTGCATAAGATCCTCATCAATTTTTTTAGGCGCTGCCATTGGGTTAAATATTTAGCTATGGATTCCTCTCGTTCTCCATTAGTTCTCGAAGTGCCGATTCAGACTCAGCATCCCAATAGCCACTGCCTAGCTCCATGAATACCGAAGTATATGGCAATGCACTACGGGTTTTTAACACCAGCACACGGTATGATTTGCTGGCGTCACCGAGCATACGTAATAACATCGAATGCTCAAGCTGAACCGTCTCACGGCCGTGCAAGGCTTCCTCTAATTGCTCACGATAATTTTTAATACCCGGAGCATAGTCATAGGGAACATTACCAGCCTCTGTCGCGACATAAAGACGCGGCTTAACATGCGATTTCTCCTCAATCACTCGCTCTACAGCATCGACAACCTCTGGAATTTCACCATTGATTTGTACTACACTGAGTCCACGGCGGCTGTGAACAGGAAATGCTGCCTCTGCCACAACCACCCAGTTGCGGGCACCTAAATAACCAAGCTCATGGCGAAGCGTGCCAAGCCAGGGCTTGTCACGGTCAGGATGCCCCGCACACCCCGTCAGTAAGACGGCGAGCAGCAGAGGAAGATATCGAATGATCGAGCTCATAATAAATCACAGGGGGATACCATTAATGAACGGCATCACTCAGAAATTCAATACGAATAGTCGTCATGCTACATCAACTGAGCACCTGCCTCAGCTAATGGACTACGTTCACCTCGAAGCAATGTAACATGAGCTGCGAATGGCTGACCTTTGAGCCTGTTTCGAGTAAAGACGAGTCCATTACTACGACTATCTACGTAGGGATTGTCAATCTGAGCTGGATCGCCAACAAGCACTAACTTGGAGCCACGCGACATACGCGTCACAACCGTCTTGGCCTCCTGGGGAGTCAATTGTTGGGCTTCATCAAGAATAAAGAAACGATTCGGAATCGACCGCCCACGGATATAACAAAGCGCTTCGATTTCAATGACGCCACGTTCAATAAGTGCATCATATGGCTTACTAGTAGACTCGCCGGTACCTTCTTTCTTCTGCTGCTTACGTCGTGGCCCTTGACTGTTAGTTGGCTGCATTAACAAATCCAACGCATCGTAGATAGGTTGCAACCAAGGCCTCATTTTCTCATCTAGAGTGCCGGGGAGAAAACCTAATTGATCCCCCATCGAAATCACGGGCCTACTAATCGTCAGTCCGTTATAACGACGGTTAAACATCTCATGTAATCCTGCAGCAACAGCTACAAGAGTTTTACCTGTTCCCGCTTGCCCATAACACGTTACTAATGAGATATCTGGATTGAGCAGCGCATCGATTAAGCATTTTTGACCTAAGTTTAGAGGCTTAAGGTGATGCCCGTCTGGGATTCGAAGCACCTCAGGAATCTGGAGACGCACGAAAGTGCCATTGGCATCAAGTCGCGCAGGCATGGTTTGTTTCTCACCTGCTTTTAGTAAGACATATTGATTGAGTATAATTTCCTTACGGCGTGGGTGCTCAAGAGCAAGCTCACCAGAACTTGCAAAGCGCTGAAGCTCAGATGGATCGACATCCACGCAGCGCATATCATAGCTACTGACCTCAGCAGGGTCTACCTTGTCATTGAGGTAGTCTTCACAATCAATACCAACAGCACGAGCTTTGAGCTGCATGTTTAAATCCTTGGTCACGAGAACAACCGGTGCCTCGTTATGCTCCATCAACAATACTGTTGCGGCTAAAATGCGGTGATCGACTCGCTCTCGATCTGGAAAAACACGCAAGAACTGACCCAGCTCTTTCGAGTTTTCCTCACAAAAATCAGGATCATAAATAACCAGTCGAATCGTTCCTCCACCCTCGGTAGGAACTCCAGAGGTTACAACGTCACCGGTGGAAAAAAGCTCAGTCAACCTTCTATGCACCTGACGGGCATTCGCCCCCCGCTCGCTTTGCTCACCCTTAAACTTGTCTAGCTCAGCTAGCACATCAACAGGTATACAAATATGGTTATCTGCAAAGCGGTTAAGACAGCCAGGATCGTGCAACAACACATTCGTATCCAAGACAAAGTTTTTCACCTTATTAGTTGGAGCTTGGAGACCAAACTCTTGTATTCGAGATTTTTTTTCAGACTTCATATCTCCTCTTTGACGAGAGGTTTTTTTTGTTTCTTCACTTGGGTTATTTTGCTCGGAATGGTTGGGTTGGATCATTGGGTTGTTGGTTAACGACAATTAAGTGGCGGGTGAATATGTTACAAACAATGGCCGCCCACTTTATTGGCTTTTGTTTGTGATCACGATTAAGTGAATACAGGTTTCTGCGAATGACGCTCAGGCATCGGGAGTCTCCAAATACTCCGCCGCAGGTCAGGTTTGCGGTTCCATTCAAGGGTGAATGATCTTGTGAATAAAATATCAAGATACCTTAATTATTGCGGCTTCTCTGTCTGATGGCAATCTTTTTTTATTTCAAGCCTAACCAATACATTTCGACAACAAGGTCGATCGCCATCAACTTCAAAACTAACAGCTTCCTCGTGTGACGCTATCATTCACCAGCTGACACTCGACCGAGGCGGACGCTTCCCACCAGACCAGCAACAAGGATAGCGGTAAACATAACACCTGTAACAGCCTCCAAATATGCTGTTGTTCTAGCAATTTTAGTCAGCGGCAAAATATCTCCATAACCCAAGGTGGTCAGGGTAACAAAGCTGTAATAAAAGAGTGAAGAAACATCTCTAGCTCCGTGACTAAATGAAAAAGAACCCGGCTGAACCAGTTCAATGAGTGAATAAAGACCACCCCAACAAATACCAAGCAACAGATAGGCAACCACTGCCCCGGAAATCAGGTCAGGGGTAACACGATCTGCCTTAAAGATAGAACTGAGAATGAGACCCGTAAGCCATGAAAGAAAAACCAACCCATATGGCAGAGCGACTACGCTAAACCCGAATGAATCCCAGCCCAATAATTCCATAAAAAGATTTCCAACCATCAGCACACAAAAAATTCCTGAAGCTACGAAAAGAAGCCTGTTCCGATGCCCTCTACCGGTAAGTGACGCCATGAACACGACCGACGTCACCAGAAACCAAATGCCCAATAAGATTCGTCCGACAGACAAGTCTTCAAGCAGCGGCAAACCAACCATCGTGACCAACAAGCAAATCAGTAGCGAGGTGTAGCGCCCTTTTTTGACTGGCATAAGGTTTGATGATGACATGACAGCGTTAATTACTTAATTCGATAAACAATCGCATAGAAGACGGGAACGACAATCATGGTCAATACCGTGGCACAGACTAAACCGAACACGATAGTCACCGCCATGGAGACAAAGAAAGCATCGAAAAACAATGGCAGCATTCCTAAAGCCGTCGTGGAGGCGGCCATAGCGACAGGACGCAACCTACTCGTACCAGATGCAAGGATAGCCTCCATTGGAGCTGCCCCATCGGCCAGCTGGGCATTGATCTCGTCGATGAGCACGATAGCATTTTTAATCAACATTCCAGAGAGACTGAGGAAACCAAGCAGCGCCATAAAGCCAAACGGCTGACCGGTAGACAAGAGTCCGGCGGAAACACCAATCAGAGCCAATGGCACACAGAGCCATATCACCAAAGGCTGGCGCAAATTATTAAACAGGCAAATGGTTGCCAGAATCATCAAGCCGATGAACACAGGAATACTTGCCATCAGAGATCCCTGGGCCTCGCCCGAGTCCTCATACTCACCAGCCCAGTGCAGCTGGTAACCATCTGGCAACTCTATGTCCTCAATTTTTGGCATCAGCTCAGCGAGCAGCTCGTTGGACGTTCCTGAGCTAGGATCGCAGAAGGTCGTAATGGTGCGCTTCCTGTCCTCGCGGATAATGATCTCATCTTCATAGCTGGTTTCAAACCCTGACACTACCTCAGTAATCGGAATATGCTGGCGCGCAGACCAGCTCCAAATCTGAATACTTCTCAGCGAGTCAATGTTGTCGCGTTCGAGTTCAGGCGCGCGCATGATCATGGGCAGTAAAAGATCCCCCTCACGATAAACTCCGATCGCCTGCCCCTGAAAGGCACGCCTAACCGCATCGGCGACCTCCTTGCGATCAATCCCCATAAGATTAGCCTGTTCCTCGATAATCACCGGTCGGATAACTTTGGTCCGCTGACGCCAGTCAGTCCTTACAGCTTTAGCTTTGGAGTTTGCCTCCATGATGTCACGCGCTTGATTGGCAAGATTGCGCAGTATATCACTATCGGGACCGATGAATTGCGCCTGAATTTTCCCTTTCGACCCTGGCCCTAGCTCAAACTTGTAGCCATACCCCAAAGTATCGGGAAAATTCTGTTTTATATAGGCATCAACTTTAGGAATAAGCTTGTCGACGTGAGTAGCATCTTCAACGTCAACGAGAAGCTGAGCGTAGGACGAGTTCTTGCGCTCAGGCGAGTAAGTCAGGAGAAAACGCAACCCACCTTGACCGATCAGGCTTGATACGTGGCTGACCCCCTCCATCTTCCTGACCCCGGCCTCAAGCTCTTTGGCCTTTGCTTCGGTTTGCTCAATATGAGTGCCCTGTGGAAGCCAGAGATCTACCATAAACTGAGGCCTTGTTGATGGCGGGAAGAAGCTCTGCTTCACGAATCCAAAACCAAATACCGCGGTCACAAAAATACCGGCAACGGCAGCCACCGTGACCCAACGGAAGCGGATGCATGTGGTAAGCAGGCCTCGGTAGCGGCGGTAGAACGGCGTATCGTAGGGATCCTCATCCTTTTGGGTATCTTTCTGCTCATCCTGCGCAGATTCAGCGTCCTCCCCTTTAGCCAATTTTTTTGCTTCAGCCTTTTTGAGAAACATGGTTCCCAGCAGTGGCGTGAGGGTCACTGCAGTCACCCAACTCAGCAGCAGCGAGACCATGATCACCTGAAAAAGCGAGCGGCAGAACTCACCCGTCGAATCCTGAGAGGTGCCAATCGCGGCGAAAGCCATGATCGCAATGATGGTTGCACCTAACAAAGGTATGGCCGACTGCTTGACCACATCGATCGCAGCATCCACCGGCTTTTTACCTTTTTGAAGACCAACTAAGATACCGTCGACCACCACGATGGCGTTATCGACCAGCATACCCAGAGCAATGATGAGAGCCCCCAGCGATATACGCTCTAAAGCCACTCCCATGCGCTCTAAGAAGAAAAGAGAACCAATAATGGTGATAGTAAGTACCGCACCAATGAGGAGGCCACTGCGTGCCCCCATGAAGAAAAGTAAAACCACAACGACAATAGCCACTGCCTCTAACAAACTTACGATAAATCCTTTAATCGCAATATTGACCGCCTCGGACTGCAGGGAAACTACTCCAACCTTAACTCCCAGGGGAATATCTGGCCGTAGTTCCATCAGTCGAGCCTCAAGGGCAGCACCCATCGTGACTACATTACCTCATGACACCGTGGAAATTCCGAGTCCGACGGCGTTCTTACCATCATAGATAATAGCGTTATTGTATGGGTCCACGTAGCCACGCGTTACTTTACCCACGTCCCGCAAGTAGAATTGCTTATCATCCGCATTGAGTAGTAAGCCGTTAAAATCATCCACCGTGGTGTATTCTCCGGTAGGATTAAGGGTAATGAACTCAGCACCCACTTTGGCTCGCCCCGCATCACTAACCAAGTTCTTCGATTGCAGCTCCTTTATAATGATGGAAGGAGGAACCCCAAGTTGAGCGATGCGATCTCGGTCGAGCTCAATATATACCGCTTCTTTACGCTCTCCAAAGCTATCAATTTTGGCGACGTCTTCTACCAGTAAAAGCTCACGCCGCAGCATATCAGTGACTTTTTTAAGCTCCGCATAGGAATATCCATCACCATAGAAAACAATAAAAACCCCGTAAACGTCACCGTAATCATCCACCACAATAGAGGGCCCCGCTCCGGGTGGCAAGCTGCTCTGGGCATCATTGACCTTGCGGCGCAGCTCGTCCCAGATTTGGGGAAGAGAGGACTTATCATACTTTTCCTGCATCGTAACCGTCAGCGTGGAAAGACCACGCTCCGAGCGGGATTTGACTTCATCCAGCTGGGACATCTTCTGCACCGCCACCTCCATCTCATCGGAGACCTCTTCCTCCACCTCACGCGCAGTGGCCCCCGCATACGGGGTGATGACCAAGGCGTCCTTGATAGTGAACTCAGGGTCCTCAAGGCGGCTCATGTTCTGGTAGCCGATGACACCTCCAAGCACCAGCGCCGCGGTGAGCACAAGGGTGATTGTCTTTCGCTCGATACTTAACTTTGCGATATTCATAGGAATGGGAATGGATCGTTAGTAATTGGCTTCTTGGGTGATTATGGCTGCCAACGTTTGAGTGCCATGCCCTCACGTATTTGAGCAACACCCGATCCGGCAATCAACTCCCCCTCTGCGAGCTCACCAGAAATACCAATCATGTCGTCAGTCACCTCTCCCGCCTCGACGACAAGCCGGCTTGCGATCATCTTCTCCCCGTCGATTTTCCAGACGTATGCCTCACCTGCGTCATCAAAGCCAACCGACCCCACTGGAACGGAGAAGGTAGCGGCCCCTCCTTCTGCCTCGCGGGCCCAGTGAAGAATTGCTGCCGCTGTCATGCCCGGGCTGATGTTGAGATCTGCAGGAGGTGAGAAAGCGAGAGTTACCGCAAAGGTCCGGGTCTTTGGATCTGCCAGCATAGAGGTTTCTGAGATCGTTGCCGGAAAGCTCTCACCGCGTAAGGCCGTCAGGCGAATCTCTGGGCGGGAGCGCTTGTTACGCTCTTCGTTGCTCAGACCTGGTTTGGCGAGCACCCAGAGAGTCTCTGGGATATCGATCACCGCCTCAAAAGTCGTCGTATCCTGCATCACCACGATATTCTGATTCGCACTTACGTTCTGAAAATCATCCACAAACACCTTCGCAACCACCCCTGAAAAGGGAGCTTTCAGGCTGGTATCCTCGAAAGCCTTCTTTGTCTTGTCGAAGCTCGCCTGGGCAGTTTGCACCGTGCGTATAGATTTTTCCACCGACTCCTTCGAGCCAGCCTGCTGATCAAAGAGCCTCTGATTACGATCTCTTTCCAGCTTAGCCTCTTCCAGAGTCGCCTTAGCTGAGTTCAACGAGGCCTGATAATCACGAGTATCAAGGCTTGCCACAAGATCGCCCTTTTTGACCATATCACCCTCCTTCACTTTAATAGCAGTAAGCTTACCCGGCACCTCAAAAGCTAGATCGAGCTGCTGACCCGCCTGAATCTGACCAGGGAACTCATAGACACGCTCCAACACAGAGGAACCGATCTCAACCACCTTCACCGACCTGACGTAATCATCCTGCTGCGCCGTTTCCTTTTTGCCACAGGCTCCAAGTAATGTCGTCACAAGGACCGCCGCAGCAAGCACTTTAGGGGAAGTAGGTCGAGCGTTGACCACTGCGGGTAGAGTTTTGAATGTCGTTTTCATAATAAATGGTGTCTTGGTGAGAATGAACGGCGATCAATGTATGACCGCCTAATAGCTGTAGTTGTTTTATTCAAAGCTGCCCCCGAGAGCGAGGTGAAGCTCGATCCTCTGCGCGAGGCGTGTGTTGCGAATATTAATCCAAGCAATCTTAGATGAGATTACACGCTCCTGCATCTGGAGCACACTGAGCAAGTCTAGCTTACCAGCATCAAATTGTTTCTGGGCCACATTGAGCGCCTCTTGATTATCATCTAGAGCCCCCTTGAGATAGCCTTCACGTTTGACAAGAATAGCTTCACCATCAAGTGCAGTCTCAACCTCAGTGAAGGCATTGAGTGACTTTTGCCCAAACAGGGCAAGAGCTGATTTTTGCTGCGCTGTTCTGACGGCCACCTGCTCCTTAAGGGCTCCACCTTGGTAAATGGGAGCCATAAAATTACCTCCTGCAGCCCAGAATCCGGGACCTTGGTCTAGTAAGTCAAGCAAGTCACTGCTTGAGCGACCCGCTGCCGCTGTGAGACTAATCCGCGGTAGGCGCGCGGCCTTCGCCTCGGTAACTAGATTAAAGGCAGCCGCAACCTGCTCACCCGCAGCCCTCAAATCAGGTCGGCGCTCGATCAGTGCAGAAGGAACTCCAGCAGGAACCGCTGGAGGTATTGGCACATAACGCCGTGCGATTTGGTGCTTAGCTGCAGGGTATTTACCAGCAAGCACTTCCAGCGTGCGCAACGCATTTCGGTGAGCTAGTGATACTTGCTGAAGCCTATCCCTAGCCGCGTTGAGATCCGCGCCGGCTAAATGTTTCTCTTTAGGGCTAAGCTCTCCCTCCTCAAACTTAATGGTGACCAAATCCAAACGCTTTTGTTGAATGCCCACAATTTCTCTGGCAAACTCAAGCTGCTGATATGTCTCAGTGGCCAGATACCATGCCTTAGCAGCCATAGCGGCAAGAGACAAACGGGCATTTTGATAATCAGCCTCAGTAGCTTGGTAATTTGCCCCTGCTGCAGCACGCGAAGCACGCACCCTGCCCCAGAGGTCTAGCTCCCATGAAAGCTGAGCGCTAAGCTCCGAGCTATCGCTGCCATTGCCTCCAGAGCGTTTGAGGTGGCTTGAACTCCCCGCTGCGTTAAGCTGCGGGCGTAACATAGCTCCAGCTTGGCGCGCACTAGCAGCCGCAGCTTCTACTGAGTGAAGGGCTGCATCTAGCTCAATATTACCAGCGACTACCTCACCAATATAAGACTCAAGTGCAGGATCTCTGAAGGACCTAATCCAAGCAGAATCAACATCACCTTTCTTAGATCGAGATGCCCACTGCTCTCTAACCTGGTCAGCATTGGGCAGGCTAGCGCTCAGAAGCTGCTGACCACTGAGCGCCTTGGGAAGGGTGACACAGCCACTGGTTGAAATAAGTATTACCGCAGATGAAAAAGCGATGACCGAACAAAGAGCGCGAGGACGAGATATAAAAATGTTCACAAAGTTAGGTTGGGTGATGTCAAAGCCTCATCATAGAGCTATATTACCCTATATAATGAAGTTGTTGAAATCTAAGATATTGTGCCCAACTGCGTCAACGATCGTTTTGTTTCATTTGCTTTAGTTGGTCTGTTACCTTGCTTGCTAGTAAGCCATGACGAACCTTACCCAAGGGACTGCGCGGGATTTCCGACACGACACATATGCCTTCAAGCCTCTCAACGGGATGACTGTCTACATTGTAATGCTTACAGATTTGATCTAAATCAGACGATTCCTCACTGCAAAGAATAAGCTGATAGCCTTTCCTAGAGTCCGGCAACGCAACGACAGCTATGTTGCCCGCTAACTGTTTAAACTTTTCAGACGATTCTAATTTTGCCTCTACTTTTGCCTCCACCTCAGAAAGATTAACCAATTCACCAAGAATTTTCACACAACGATCTACGCGCCCTTTAACCCAAATCTTATTGTCAACATGCTTTACCACATCTTCACTGGTAAACCACCCCTCCTGCTTTGGATCAACGAGCTCACACACATTACCCGAGCAAGTCACATAACCTGTAAATAAAGAACCTCCTTTGATACTTAGGCAATCACGATCTGAAAGCTTCGTCTGCCAACCGGGAAGCACCATTAAATCCCGCCCCCCCAATGATGCCGTAGCAACCTGCGAACACGTCTCAGTCATTCCATAGGTCTCCATAACTGGCCAGCCCAACTTCATC
>Ga0102904_1000144_pt1 | contig 13690 bp, 13 predicted proteins | sample Colrivmeta1556A3_FD_79179 | JGI IMG/M metagenome (GOLD analysis project Ga0102904, IMG submission 79179) | Estuarine microbial communities from the Columbia River estuary - metaG 1556A-3 | ecosystem: Environmental > Aquatic > Marine > Intertidal zone > Estuary | place: USA: Columbia River... | reverse complement strand
TCATAGGGGCTGGCTCTCATGTCGAGCTCACGTGCTTTGAGGGCGAGTTGGAAGCATTGCCAGAGGAGATCGCTGCCCACCCAAGGCATGCACTTGGAGGCCCACTTGTAGAGGTCCATGTTGGTGTGCAGGCAGCCGCATTGCTCGGAGTCTTGGCGGCCATCAAGGGTGGGTTTGAGTTTGTTGAGGGTCAGGGCACCTGGAGAGAAAAAGCGATAAGCGTCAAAGTGACTACAGATAATGGTTCTGGTTGATACCAGATGGTCAATCTCATCTTGGGTAAGTCTCAATGGGGTAGATTCTCTGTGCCTGATATCCTGACCTTGATAAACCATGGCCCACTCGTGCAGGCCGTGGCATGCGAAGTTGGGTGTTCTTTTTTGACTCAGGCATAGAAGGTTGTGAATCCATTGGAGTCGTTTGATTTCTTTTTCGGCTAGAACGTCGGTAGCCAGGGCGATCGTCTGCGCATGCTGGCGGTAGTGTCGTGATTGGAATGGTTGATGCTTTGGTTGATGTTTTTGGTCGCCAACTTCTAGCTTGATTCCAAACCCAGGATGCCACTGTTCCAATTTGCCTAGTGAAAAAGGATAATAGGTAAATAGGAAGTCTAGAACGGGGTGTTCCTGATGGCTGGCTCTTCGGCTGCGGTAAGGTACTGTCCATTTTCTGACTTCAACGCGATGCAAATTCGCCAGAGGTTGCCAATAATCTTGCCGCAAGTAGCTTGTCTCAGATGTCAGCATGGTGCAGAGATGCTTTTATATTTGGGCAAAGAACAGGGAAGTGTTTTTCTAGATGAGAGAGTTCGCCACTAGTGTATACCTCACAACTCGGTTGTGGTGTGTTTAAGTCGCCTGCGATGAAATGGTTTACTCTGTGAGCGACCGCGACGCCCGTATCCATGACGGTGACTTGTGGTCCTGCGATCTCCTGAATGAGAGGCTTTAGGAAAGGATAATGACTGCAGCCTAAGACCAGAACGTCAGCTTTGGCTTCGATGAGAGGGAGTATATCTTCTTCGACAATAGCACGAGCTTTGGGGCTATTGAGGTCACCGTCTTCTACGAGTTTAACAAAGTTGGGGCAAGGCCTAGTGATGATGGTCACGCCCTCACCATGGTCGTTAATCAAACGGTGGAATTTTTCACCTGCGAGAGAAGCCTCTGTCGCGAGAATTCCAATAGTGCCAGTGCGAGTGCTAGCTGCCGCTGGCTTAATTCCTGGCTCCATGCCGACAAAGGGAACTGGATAGCTTGCTCGTAGTGCTTCTACCGCAGCGATGGTTGCTGAATTGCACGCAATGACGATGAGCTTGCAGTTTTTTGAGAGTAAGAAATCGGTCACCGCAAAAACGCGCCGCTGAATCTCATCAGCACCGCGCGCGCCATAAGGGCACCAAGCGCTGTCACCAAAGTAGATGATAGACTCGTTGGGTATGGTCTTGCGGATCTCATTGAGGACTGAGAGGCCGCCGATTCCTGAGTCAAGAATGCCTATGGAGTGGTTAGATTTCAAAGAGTATAATCAGTTAAACAAATTCATCTGCGGTGAGTCAGCCTCGGGGAGAGAGTTGTTTTTCGTGTTTTTTGCCTTCGGTTTGTCTTTGGCCTCGGGTCGCGTAGAATTCATTTCAAGATGTGATAGTATATCCTTGGCCCTGTTGATAATGGTGGGAGGGAGGCCTGCTAGGCGCGCTACCTGAATGCCGTATGACTTGTCTGCAGTGCCTGGAACGATCTTGCGCAAAAAGATGATATCATCATTCCACTCACGAACCGCAACGTTGTAGTTTTCTACGGCGTCCCTAGTGCGGGATAAGTCGGTGAGCTCATGATAATGAGTAGCGAATAAGGTGCGCGACTTGATGGTGTCATGGAGATGCTCTGCTACTGACCACGCAATAGAAAGACCGTCGAATGTTGCAGTTCCACGGCCAATCTCATCAAGAATGACGAGTGATTTTTCAGTAGCATTATTGATGATGAGCGAAGTTTCATTCATTTCGACCATGAATGTGGACTGGCCACTGGTTAGGTCATCTGAGGCTCCGACACGGCAGAAGATGCGGTCGACTAGCCCGATACGTGCTTTCTCAGCTGGGACGTAAGCCCCAATCTGAGCCATCAAAGTGATCAAAGCAACCTGACGGATGTAGGTTGATTTCCCGGCCATATTTGGGCCGGTAAGTAAGATGAGCCGTGAGGTGGATGTCTCGATAAGGGTGTCATTGGGGACGAACTTATCTTCGATTAAGGTTTGTTCTAAAACGGGATGGCGACCATTTACGATTTGAAGATCTCCTGAGTGGTCAATGATTGGTCGTGTGTGTTGGTGTAGCTGCGCAAGCTCAGCCAGGCCGAGTAGGACGTCAAGCGTAGCAAGTGACTCTGCGCATTGCTGCAGACGATCGATCTCATCTGCTACGGCTTGCCTCAGTTTTATGAATTCCTCGTATTCGAGTTGTTTGGCACGTTCATCTGCTCCGAGTATCTTATTCTCCATCTCCTTAAGGGCAGGGGTGATGAAGCGCTCAGCGTTGGTCATTGTCTGCTTGCGCTGGTAGTCATCGGGCACAAGGTCGAGCTTTGCTTTGGTGACTTCGAGGAAGTAACCAAACACATTATTGAATTTGATTTTGAGCGAGTCGATACCTGTTCGCTTACGCTCAGTTTCTTGTAGTTCAGCAAGCCACTGCTTGCCACTAGAGGAGGCAGCTCTGAGTTCGTCGAGTTCGGGGTTGAATCCGTCTCTGATGATGCCGCCGTCTTTAGTTCCTGCCGGAGGTTCGTCAACGAGTGCTTGTTCCAGTGTGTTAGTAAGCTCAGGGAATTGATGCAGGCCCTTGAGGAGCTGCGTTTGAAATTCATCGTCAGTTGCCTGCTCGTTAAGGGCTTCTAAGTGGCTTCTTAAATTGGGGATTTGGAGCAAGGAGGTGAGCAAGGACATCAGGTCACGCGCATTTCCTGCATTTTGAGATAAACGTGAAGTGGTACGTTCTATATCACGGATGCCTTTCAATTGCTCGCGACATTGCCCCAATAAAAAAGGCTCTGCGAGAAAAGCTTCGATCAAATCTTGCCGCGATGTGAGTAGCTCCAGATCATGCAGTGGGTGTAGAATCCAGTCACGTAATTTACGGGCACCCATCGGGGTGGCAGTTCGGTCAAGTGCACCAAGTAGGGAGTGCTGTCTGCCCGTGGGGGAGTCGACAAGGTCAAGGTTGCGTTGTGATGAGGCATCAATGATGACGTGTTCGCCTCCAACGCGAACAGCTAGATGCCGGATATGATCACATGAACGTCGCAGCTGGTAGGAGAGATAATGGAGGATGGCTCCGGCTGCAGAGATGCCAGCGGGCATGTCATCACACCCAAAACCGCGCATGGATTGAACTTTGAAATGATCACAGAGCGAAGTTTTGGCCTGATCCGTAAGGAAGGCGTATGCATCGTAGGGAAGACAACCCGAGAGGTGACCAAACAAGTTAAGCTGATCATCGCCTATAATTAATTCTTTTGGGCATAAACTTTGTAGGGTGTCTCTCAAAGAATCAGCATGATCAAACTCAGCGACAGTGAATTCGCCAGTCGAGTGGTCAGCGTAGGCAAGGCCGATCTTTTTGCCCACTTGGTATACTGCCGCAATGTAGTTGTGGCGGGTGTCATCTAGCAGGGTGATGTCACTGACGGTTCCGGCGGATATGATTTGTGCGATTTCTCTTTCAACAATTTTACCTGGCTGCGGTTCGGTCGTCTGCTCTGCTATAGCGACTCGCTTTCCCGCTTGTATGAGCTTAGCGATATAGCCTTGGGCTGCATGGTGGGGGACTCCGCACATTGGAATATCGTTTCGCTTGGTGAGCGCAACATTGAGTACCCCAGCGGCTGTCTTAGCATCATTAAAGAACATCTCGTAAAAATCGCCTAAGCGATAGAATAGTAAGATGTCATCGGGTAAAGACCGGCGCATTGCCTGATACTGAGCCATCATTGGAGTCAGTTTTTTTTCTTTTACCTTATTTGCTTTGGAGCTCGCCATGTCTTGAATTATTTTTAGCGACTAAAAGCGGTAGTGTCCAGCGTCGGAATGATGAGGCATGAGAATGGGGGTGTTTTCCCAAGGTTATTGACAGATCTTAGATTTGAGGGTGTATATAAATGCGATGAATATTGTTACTTCTTTGTTACGCGTATTGCCAATTTGTTCTATTTGTTTCGTTCTAGCGCTGCCTCAGGTTCATGCTGATAGTGATGAGGATACGCCGCTTACCCAAACGATGAAGCAGAGCAGTAATGCTCTCAAAAGCTTGCGTAAGATTGATAAAGATGATTGGGCAGGAGGTGCTGAGGCAGCCCGTTCCGCAGCGGAGGGAATCCGCAAAGGGATGGAGTATGTGCCAGTTCTCATTAAGGATATGGCAGACGGCAAAGATAAGGTGAAGGCGCTCGCTGATTATCGCCGGATGATGGGCTTATCCTATGCATATCTTTGCGAGCTGGAGATGGCATACCTTGAGGAAGATGCTGAAAAAGTTGATGAGGCGATGTCAAAGGTCAAAGCTGGCAAAAAAGAGGGTCACAAAACATACAGCGATGATTAATGTATCAGATTCTCTGTCGTAACCTTATTAAAGAAACAGGTGGGCTTTTTTACTCAATTTGTTCGTCGCCGATTTGGTAGCATCTCTAGTCGACCATGCCGCACCACGAATGCGGAGGGGGCCAGGCTTTCGGCGCAGGATATTGGTAAGCTAGGTGAGCGAATCGCCGCTGATCACCTAGCGCTTAGTGGGCGAAAATTACTCTATAAGAATTATCGAGGTCCCCATGGCGGGGAAATAGATATCGTTGCTCGTGATGGTGATGCACTAAGTTTTGTCGAAGTTAAAACGAGAACGAAAAAGGGCTATGGGAGACCTCTCGATGCGGTCGATAGAAATAAGCAAGCGCTTATTGAGCGCGGTGCGAATTCTTGGCTTAAGCTACTTGGAAGGCGTGATTTTGTGTGGAGGTTTGACGTAGTAGAAGTGATCTTATCTGATGGGGAGTTGGCTGAGGTGAATGTCGTTCATGATGCATTTTGAGAGAGATACGACAGGTCTATTTAATCAATAAATGTCTCATCTGAGCATTGCCAAGACGATGGCGATGATAGACATTCGTGGTCTTACTTTATTCCATGTCAAGTTCATCAAATATGCCGCTCTATGTGATCGGCCACAAAAACCCTGATACTGATGCTATCTGCTCCGCGATTGGTTATGCAGATTTACTTCAGAAAAAAGGTCATGTAGAAGCCTTGCCCGCACGGTGCGGTGCGGTTCCGACCAGGACTGCTTGGGTGCTTGAAAAAGCAGGGATGGAAAAACCTCTCTTGCTTGATGATGTCAGTGCTACCGCGGAGATGATTTGCCGTAAAGAGGTGGTGAAGGTAAGTGATGATGCCACTTTTCTTGAAGCTTATGAGCTGATGCTTTCTGAAAAGGTGCGTAGCATTCCAGTCGTGAATGCTCATAACCAACTTTGTGGTTTGTTGAAGTATCTTGATCTATTGCAACTGCTGATGCCGATTGATACCGAACCTGAGTCTGTGCGCAGGATGATTGCCTGCCCAGAGAAGATTGCGGGGACACTCGGGGCCAAGGTTGAAGGGGCTGCATTAAAGGCCCAAGAGCGCGAGATTGTTCAACTTGTTGGCGCTTCTAGTGTCGATACAGTTCAGAAACGATTAGATCAGGCGACCGAGGTTGGAGAGGTTAAATCTTACGTCGTTATTTGTGGGGATCGGCCGATTATTCAGCGCACAGCAATTGAGTATGGCGTCTGTATGTTGGTGGTTACCGGTGGCTTTGATGTTTCTGATGATCTTGTGCAAGCATCTAAAGAGAACGGCGTTGTTATCCTCAAGTGTAAGCAAGACACGGCGACAGCCTCGAAGCTCATCCGATGCTCAAGAATGGTAAGCCATGCTTTGGACGATAATATTATTCGGGTGATGGCTCATGATTCGGTCAAAGTCCTCCGTGATGGATTGGCCTCTGTTAAACAGGACCTCTTTCCCGTGATTCATCCAGGTGATAATCGATTGATGGGTGTTATATCAAAATCAGACTTAATCGACCCTCCACGTATTCGCTTGGTGATGGTTGATCATAATGAATATTCTCAAGCTGTTGAAGGTGTTGAGCATGCTGAGGTGATAGAGGTAATAGATCATCACCGCTTGGCTGGAGACCTCGTATCTAGTGAGCCAATTAGATACATTAATGAACCTGTGGGATCTTCCTGTACTCTCGTTGCTCGAGAATACAGATATGCAGCCATTGATATTCCACGAGAGGTCGCAATGTGCCTGATTGCTGGTATGGTGTCGGATACTCTAAATCTCACCTCACCCACAACCACCAATTTAGATCGAGAGGTTCTAGAATGGCTTTGTGGTATTGCTTCGGTGGATGCGGCTGAGTTCACTCACGATTTTTTCGCATCGGGTTCTTTATTGGCTCACAACACAGCAGAGGAGGCTATTAACGCGGACCGTAAGGTGTTTGAGGAAAATGGAGCGAGGGTGAGTATTTCGCATGTTGAGGAATCAGGCTTAGATTTATTCGCCGGGCGTAAGGAGGATCTGAGTAATGCGCTAGATAATCTCATTGAAGTCAAAGCTTATGATTTGGCCCTTCTGATCGTGACTGACATCAACAGTCACCACAGTCTATTACTCGGAAGTGGAAATGCTCAAATCATGAATGCCCTTAATTTTGACCGTGATGCTGACGGCGTCTTTCAAGCTCCAGGAGTGGTAAGCCGCAAAAAACAGGTTTTCCCAGCCGTATGTCAGGCGATTCGGATTGCTTCGCACAGCTAATCTGCAGACAATGAGCATCATCACATTATGGCACGAGACATTGTAGTTATTAAAATTGGTACGGGGGTATTGACCTCTGAAAAAGACGGCACGCTCGATGAGGCATCACTGGTGCGCTTGGTCACGTCGGTTTCGGAGCTGGTTGCATCTGGCATTCCATGTGTCATGGTATCAAGTGGAGCCGTCGGTGCCGGCGTTTCTGCTTTGAAGCTTGGTGGCTATCCCCAAGATACAGCCTCACGTCAGGCTTGTGCTGCGGTTGGGCAGACTAGGCTGATGCATGCCTACGAGAATTTGTTCCAGAAGTTCAGACTGAATGTAGCTCAAATCCTGCTCACAGCTTCAGACCTTGATCATGAGCGTCCTAGTAATCATGTGATGGATACTCTGCATCGCTTGCTAGAAGAGAAAAACATTGTTCCTATCATCAACGAAAACGACACGGTCGCGGTTCAAGAATTGAGAGTGGGGGATAATGATATGCTCTCAGCTCGTGTTTCCAGGCTTCTCGAAGCCCGCCTGCTCGTTATGTTAAGCACTGTCGATGGCTTGCAGGATGATGATGGTGGCGTAATGACCGAAGTTAGAAACATTGATGCTGTTGCTCAGCACGTGAGATCAGATCATGGGAAATTCTCTATTGGTGGAATGGCATCAAAACTCGAGGCTGTTAAGTTTGCCTTGGATGCTGGTGTGGAAACTGTCATCGCCAGTGGGCGTGAGCCATCTGCCCTGAAGGAAATAATCTCTGGGGGTGACGGTGGCACGCGATTTCCCCTCAAAGTATGACGAGGTGAAGTAAAAGGACTGTGATTATAAGGCGTGATGACCTCTCTTTGGTTGACCCACGGCAATATCTGGTGTAGTTAATAATATCGTTAAGACAATGTCCCTTTTTTTGAATTGTGAGTGAAGAATACTCAATTTCAGCATACCACGACAACGAGTTCTCCTGGATTCGCTGCGATGGAAAGGGATCGTTTGTGAGCAGTCCGGTCATCAAAGATTGGTGTGAGAATGAGCTAGAGGCTGGAGCAAGTTGTATCGTTGTAGATTTAGAAAACTGCAAGAGTATGGATTCTACTTTCATGGGCACGATGGCAGGTCTCGCCATGAGGTTGATGAAGCTACCTGAGGGTAAACTTCAAATTGCTGGGCCATCTGAGCGCAGCCGCAAATCACTTGAGGACTTGGGGCTCGACGTATTGATGGAGATCGACCCCCAGGAAGCTGGCTGGCAACAATCGATTGGAGACGTTCGCTCCAAATTGGTAGCTTGCAAGGGATCTGAGACTAAAGTGGGAGAGGGTGTTCACGTTCTCGATGCTCATAGGAAGCTTTGTGAGGCAGATAATCGCAATACAGAAAAATTTGGCACTGTGCTCGATTATTTAGAGGCTGAGGTGAAAGCTAAACAAGCTGATAACGAATAAAGGGCGCACTCAAATGAAGTAGATGGTATAGTCCAATTAGTTCCATTTCCTGAGACCCCATCTTGTCCTCATTTTTTAATCCACCCTTATTTATAATATTTCATGTTAGACCTAGGTCATGTAGCTGCGGTCGTATTGCTCATTTTATTGGTCATTACGGTTGGTGTATGGCTGAAGACACGGTCCCAACTTGGGGAGATCCAAAAGGAAAAAGATCAGATTGTGGGGGAGGAAATGAGGATGTTCGATTTCTTGCATCACATCGGGCAGGCGATTGAAAAAGACATTACGCCTGCTCAGCTCTATAAAGAAATTGTTGAAGGTTTTGATGAGGTTTTGGGTGCAGATGCTGGTGCGATCTACTTGTTGAGTGAGGACCGAGAGTATCTGGTGCCCAAATTCATCTCTGTAAATTGTCCGCCACTGATCAGTGTGCCTCAGCAAGTAATTGAGCGATCAAAAGCAAATCCAAGCGCATTGACGAGCTATGTCATGCTGGCTCGAGTAGGGACTGGTGAGGGTTTGCTGGGCGAGGTGGTTACGGCTGAGGCCAGTATGCGTGTCGATAATCTTCAAGATCATGAGTCACTGGGAGCGACATCTGATTTGTATGACCATGGAGTATCCGCGATGCTCTCAACACTGCAGTATGGGGGTCGTAATATTGGGGTTGTTGCCGTGGTTCGAAAACATGAAAATGGTTTGTTTTCAGATAATGATTATGATGTGTTCAGGTCTGTATCTGAGCAGTCGGCATTTGCTATGGGCAATGCGATGATCCACCAAGAGCTCACAGAGAAGCGTAAACTGGATGATGAATTACGGACTGCTAGAGAAGTGCAAAATGTATTATTGCCCTCTGCTGAGCCACATATACCGGGCTATCGAGCATACGGTAGTAATACGCCTGCACGGATGATCAGTGGAGACTACTTTGATTACATTAATTTACCTGATGATAAAACGGGAATTGTTATTGCTGATGTCACAGGCAAGGGGCTTCCTGCAGGGCTATTAATGGCAATGTGTCGAAGTGTATTGCGTTTAACGGCAAGAGCAACAGCTAGCCCGTCAGAGGTACTGGGGTTAGTAAATAGGCATCTTTTTCCCGATGTGAGAGAGGACATGTTTGTAAGCTTGATCTACATCGTTTTAGATAATGATACGGGGAAACTTAAGATGTCGAGAGCAGGTCATGACGCTCCTATTTTATACAGAGCCGACACTGGGCTTATAGAAACGGTGAAGCCGCCAGGTCTCGCTTTAGGAATCGATTCAGGAAATGTATTTGATCGAGTTACTAAAGATTACGAAATGGAAATGAAGCAAGGTGATGTGCTGCTTCTTTACACAGACGGGGTTTGTGAGGCAGTTAATGACGATGATGATGAGTTTGGCCTGGCGAAGTTAGAGGAAATATTTTGCAAGGCAGCTGATAGTGGAGCTGAAAGTGTGGTGAAATCAATAAGGCGCCAAGTTTCAGTGTTTTCAGGCAACCAGCCACAGATGGATGACATCACCATGGTAGCTCTCGAGAAGAGCTGAAATTGATCCATTGTTGGGTTCGTCTTATTTATCAGAATACATCTTGCAAGATGCGGGTGTTTTCATAGTATTCATATTGTTGATTGGGCCTGTTGTCCTCTCCGCAACAAAATACGAACTAAAACAAACTAAGTTATATTATGAAAATCGTTAAAATTATCGCAATCGCCGCAGCTGCCTGTGGATTCATGGTTACTGCTTCATGCACTTGTCAGTCAGAAGCTCCTGCTCCTGTCCACGTAGAAGCTGCTAAGTAATGCTTCCTTGTGTGAGAACCTCAAACGCTAAAAGACTACATTAACTATGAAAATAGCTATCATTCTTACCGCTGCAGCAGGTCTCGCATTATGTGCGTCCTGCAGTTCACAACCTGAATCACAGGTCGCCCCCGCTCCAATCGTAGAAATTTCTGCGAAGTAAGCGGGAGGCATTTAAATTACTATTTAAACAAGGGCGGGTTAGTTTCTAACCCGCCTTTTTTGCGCCCATTTTTTAGTCCTTTTTTGTACCCTTTTCATGGTCGGCTTTGTCCGCCACTTTTACGCAAGGCTAGAGATTTGTTTCTTCTTGTCATCGCATTCAATTGTGGTCATATATAAATAGTAATTAACAATAATGACTATGACTTTATTTAAACTAATCATCATGCCTGTTGCAGCAGTAAGTTTTTGTGTTCTCTCATCCTGTGGTTGTTGCACTGGCGAAGATCCAGCACCGAAATTGCGTGCGCTTCCGAAATACAAAGCGCTGCCAACTTCTGAACCATTGGTAGCAGCACCGGCTCCAGCGCCTATTGTTGAGCAAAGCGCTAAGTAATGTCGCTTGCGCATAGCTAGTCGCTAAATAAACCGCAGTTTCACACTGCAAATCATGGCCACGTTTACACGTGGTCATTTTTATTGTCATAGTTGTCCCATGTATTTGGTTTATGCGCCTTTGTCTCACTGCGTCATATTGTCTAGGCAACTAAGCCCTTAACTGTGACAAGTTGTCCTTCCCCCCTTTTTTGGATTAGAGCTTCCATGCGCTTATTTCCAAGCAACTAACTCGCATTAAGTGAGTTGGGTATCTCATTGTTTCTGTTGGCATGATAATTGCATAGTATATCCCAACAAACACGACTGAGCTGCATTCATCTGAATGATCTAAATCACCAAAGCTGCAGCGCCTCATCGTATAAACAATCAATCTAAGTGCTAAAACGCAGCACTTCATAACATCAAAACATCAAAATATTATGTCTAAAATACTCGGAATCGACCTTGGAACAACCAACTCTTGCATGGCTATCATGGAGGCTGGGGAACCGCAGGTGCTGGAAAATTCAGAAGGTGCTCGCACCACACCATCTATTGTTGCCTTCACTAAAAATGGAGAACGTCTTGTTGGGCAGGCTGCTAAACGCCAGGCTGTGACAAACCCTAAAAATACGATCTTTTCTGCAAAGCGCCTTGTGGGTCGTAAATTTTCTGAGCTCAAGGATGAGGAGAAGCAGTTGCCATACAGCGTAGTGGAAGCAGGTAATGGCGATGCTCATATTGAAGTGGAAATTGACGGGGAGAAGAAAACCTACTCACCTCAGGAAATTTCAGCGATGATCTTGGGTAAGCTGAAAAGTGATGCTGAAGCCAAGCTTGGTGAAACGATTACTGAAGCGGTAATCACCGTTCCGGCTTATTTTAACGACTCTCAGCGAAATGCCACCAAGGCAGCAGGAGAAATCGCTGGCCTCAAGGTGCGCCGTATTATTAACGAGCCTACAGCCGCATCTTTGGCATACGGTTTAGATAAAAAATCTGATGAGCAAATTGCTGTTTATGACCTTGGAGGTGGAACTTTCGATATTTCAGTATTGGAAATCGGAGATGGTGTATTTGAAGTCTTAGCGACTGATGGTGATACCTTACTTGGTGGTGATGATTGGGATAACGCCATTATTAAATGGATCGTAGATGAGTTTAAATCTAGTGAAGGTGTTGACCTTTCTGGCCAGCCTGATGCTCTCCAGCGTATTCGTGAAGAAGCAGAGAAAGCGAAGATCGCACTGAGTTCAGCTCAGAGCTATGATATCAATTTACCTTTCATTACTGCTGATCAAAACGGACCAAAGCATATCCAGACTACCATTAGTCGTTCTAAGTTAGAGCAGATTACAGATAAGCTTTTTGATCGTACTAAGAAGCCAGTGTTGGACTGCTTGAAGGAAGCTGGTGTCAATGCGAGTGATATCGATGAGCTTGTTCTCGTAGGTGGCATGACTCGCATGCCTAAGGTGCAAGAGATTGCAGCAGAGCTTGCTGGTAAAGAGCCGCACAAAGGAGTGAACCCAGATGAGGTTGTTGCCATTGGTGCTTCTATTCAGGGTGGAGTGCTCCAGGGCGACGTTTCAGATGTTCTACTTCTTGATGTTACCCCTCTCAGCCTTTCTATTGAGACCATGGGTAGTATTGCAACTCCGATGATTGAGCGTAATACAACGGTGCCGGCTAAGAAGTCTCAGATCTTCTCAACAGCTGCAGACAGCCAGCCAGCTGTAGATATTCGTATCTGCCAAGGTGAGCGTAAGATGTTTGATGATAATAAGCTACTCGGCAACTTCCGCCTTGATGGAATCGATGCGGCTCCTCGTGGCACTCCTCAAATTGAAGTCACCTTTGACATTGATGCCAATGGTATTCTCCATGTCTCAGCAAAGGATAAAAATTCAGGTAAAGAGCAGAAAATATCGATCGAAGGCTCAAGCGGACTTTCTGATGACGAAATCGAAAAGGCCAAGCTTGATGCAGAAGCTCATGCTGAAGAGGACAAGAAACGTGCTGAAGGTGTTGAAACGAAAAACAACGCTGAAAACCTTGTCCATCAGGTCGAGAAGCAACTGGAAGAACTCGGTGAGCAATTGCCTGCTGAGATGAAGTCAGGAATCGAAGCTAAGGTTGAAGCTGTAAAGGAAGCACTCAAAGCTGATGATCTTGATACTATTAAGTCTGCCACTAGTGAACTTGAGGCATCGCTCCAGGAGCTTGCTCAAGCAGCACAAGCTGCAGGTGCTGCAGCAGGGGGTGCCGAAGGAGCGCCAATGCCGGACATGAACGGATCTGCCGATGACTCTGAATCTTCAGAACCTAAGCAAGCCAAAGGTAAAGTCGTAGACGCCGAAGTGGTCGAAGACTAATCCATTAACAATCTCAGATCTATCTGGTCCATAGGGTCAGCTAGATCTTTTTCTTGAAATAAAAAAACAAACTACAACTAACTAACAAAATTATGGCAACCATAACACCTATCGGACAGCGCGTCCTCGTGAAGCGCCTTGAAGCCGAAGAATTAAGTGCTGGAGGCATTGTCCTTCCAGATACCGCAAAAGAAAAACCACAGGAGGCAGAAGTTGTTTCCCTCGGAACTGGAGGTAAAGATGAAGATGGTAAAGCCATCGAGTTTGCTGTTAAGGCAGGCGATGTCGTTCTTATTTCCAAGTATGGAGGCACCGACGTCAAAGTCGACGGCCAAGATCTGCTGATTCTCTCTGAGTCAGATATTCTTGGTATCGTAGGCTAACTCATCATCCAATAAACAACTATCACAACATAAAATAATATGGCTAAACAACTACAATTCGACGAAGCAGCTCGCCACGCACTCTTGCGTGGTGTTGAGAAGCTTGCCGCCGCCGTTAAGGCAACTCTCGGGCCCTCAGGACGCAATGTCATTCTCGACAAAAAGTTCGGCTCCCCAACAATCACCAAGGATGGTGTCTCTGTTGCTAAGGAGATCGAACTTGAATGTCCCTATGAAAATATGGGTGCTCAGCTTATCCGTGAGGTTTCAAGTAAGACATCAGATAT
>Ga0102904_1000134_pt1 | contig 14008 bp, 9 predicted proteins | sample Colrivmeta1556A3_FD_79179 | JGI IMG/M metagenome (GOLD analysis project Ga0102904, IMG submission 79179) | Estuarine microbial communities from the Columbia River estuary - metaG 1556A-3 | ecosystem: Environmental > Aquatic > Marine > Intertidal zone > Estuary | place: USA: Columbia River Estuary... | reverse complement strand
TACATCTTGACACAATATTTCCATCAATTTGCGAGCATTTGGACCGACAACTGCGACTGTTGAAAATTGATCAGTGACACTATTGAGATGAACATCCAAGTCACTCCATTCAGTTTGAAGCCACATTTCAAGTGTTGAATACACGCTTGCTGCACCGCCTGTTGTTGTTGTCATAATAAAATGATTATCATTAATACAGGTTGACACGCCGTCATCAATAATCATTCCTTTTTCATTACACATCAAACCATAACGACAACTTCCTGGTGCAAGTTTCATCCAGGCATTGGTATAAACTCTCGATAAAAATTCTCTTGCATCCTTTCCTTGAACATCAATCTTTCCAAGAGTTGATGCATCCATCATACCAAGAGATTTTCTAACGGCTCGACACTCCCTATTAACAGCCTGATGCATATCTTCACCATGCTTTGGATAGAACCAAGGCCTATACCACTGACCGACAACTTCAAATTCTGCGCCACTTTCCACATGCGAGTCATGAATCGTTGTATATCGTTGTGGGTCAAAAAAATCACCCACCTCTCTACCGGCCATCGCACCAAAATCAACGCCAGTGTAGGCAGGCCTAAATGTAGTGGTTCCAACCTCTGACATTGGAACGTCTAAGAACTCAGCAGCTACAGCTATTCCATTAATATTTCCAGTTTTACCTTGGTCAGTTCCAAAACCCATAGCTGTGTAACGCTTAATATGTTCAATAGACTGATAGCCCTCTCTAATTGCAAGCGCAACATCGAGAGTTGTCACATCATTTTGCATATCAATAAAGACTTTCGGCTTGTTAAGGATTTCAATTGGAGTAAAGAATCGATCAACCTTATAGTAATTTAAGCATTCTTTACTCAGTGGCTGAATACTAGCCTTTTTAACTTCACCCATAGATTCCAAAGTCTGTTGAGCTTTATTTTTAGCATCTACAATGGCGTCCTTCCAAAATCCAACAGAATTTACAGCGCCACAAACCTGTCTATTTTTTCTCTCTTTTTGAGGCAAGAATGATTGAGAATACTCATCAAAATATGTCTTACCACCGCAATGACAATCCAAATGCACAACAGGATTAAAGCCGCCTGAGGTGGCTAATAAGTCGCATTCTAGTGCTTGAGTATCTTTGTTAAGCCTCCACTTAGATTGCCAGTGTGGCGGTTTGGATTGCAACTCAACTTTAGAGATTTCAATACCTGTAATACTACTTGTGCCTTTCGCTTTTTTCACGGCATACCCTTGAAGAACATCTATACCTGAATCTTTCGCCTTAAGAACAATCTCACTTTCACCTCCAGGAGCTCTGGCATCAATAACTTTGCAGTTAATACTGTTATTATTTAGATCGATTGCAGTGCTATAAATACTGTCATTATTTCCATACAAAATCACCTTTTTGCCTGAGATTACGCCAAACTCTTCAAGATATCGTCTAACAGATTGACTTAGCATAATATTAGCCAAGTCATTAGTTTCAAAAAGCATTGGTCGCTCATGGGCGCCAGTAGCCAAAATAACTTCTCTTGCTCTAATCTTGTGTAGAGCTTTTCTTGCTGACTGAACACCCTCACTCAGAGTGGATTGACCCGTAGCATTGGTTTGCAAAACTTCGATATAATTATGGTCATACCAAGCATAAGCCGTTGCAGATGTTAGAATTTTTAGACGACTATTTTCTTCATTATTGAACTTCAAAAGTTTCTTGACATTGTCTCTATGCCAAGCAAATGAAGATTCATCAGTTGAAAACTCATTTATCAATTCTCCACCCAAGTTCTCTCTTTCATCCACCAATATAACCCTAGCAGATTTTGAATGATTGAGAACCTCCAAGGCAGCCGTTATTCCTGCTACTCCACCGCCAACAATAAGAATTTCAGTATGCTGAAATACATGATCATATACATCCTCATCTACTTCACTAGGAGCTTTAGAAAATCCTGACAAGGATCTCAAACTATCTTCAACCAAAGACCAAACTTTTTGCTTAATAAATGTCTTATAGTAAAAACCTGCTGGCATAAAACGATGCACAGGCTTAATCATGGCACGAAAATCAAATGAATTGGGATTGCTAGAACTAACAGCACTCAAGCCGTCATAAAGCATCACCTCAGTCGCCTTCATATTTGGAGTATACCTTCCACCTATCTCAAGAGAAACTAAAGCATTTGGCTCTTCAACGCCTGCGCCCATTAATCCTCTTTTTCGGCCATACTTAAAACTTCTTGCAAAATAGAGCACATTGTTTGCAATGAGAGCTGAAGCTAGCGAATCACCTTGATAACCCTTGTAGGACTTATTATTAAATATAAAGCTCAGTGGCTTAGAGTAATCTATAAGGCTACTTTTATGATTAGCTATTCTCATGATGCATTCTCACTGTCTATCTCTCCAAAAGTCGAAACTTGGATGATTTCATGACTAATGGTTGATCTTTTGACTAAGAAATATTTTCGACAACCTGCTGTATGGACCCATTGTTCCCAATGGTCGCCCTTGTGATTTGTGCGATAAAATACATAATCAGCCCACTCTTCATCACTTAATGCCTCAGGATTTTGAGGTCTAGCAATAAAAGCTTCTCCTGCAGGCGAAAATTCATTCTGATCCCTTGATTCTTTACAGTACGGACAATCTATCAAAAACATAATATTACCTTTTTACTAAACTAGTGTGCTACGCCTGCAGCGCCATGCTCATCTATAAGAGCGCCAGTTGTAAAGCGATCAATGTGAAATGGAACTGCCAATTCATGTTGTTTGTCTTGTGCAATGGTATGCGCAAAAACATTACCTGAGCCAGGTGTCGCCTTAAAACCACCAGTTCCCCAACCACAATTAAAGTAGAGACCTTCAACTTTGGTTGGACTGATTACTGGACAGGCATCAGGACAGACATCAACAATACCGCCCCACTGACGGTTCATACGAACGCGTGAAAAAATTGGAAACAACTCTAATATTGCCGCTGCGCAGTGCTCAACTATTTTGGCACTGCCTCTCTGAGCGTATGAGTTATAGCCATCTATGCCAGCACCAATAACTAAGTCGCCCTTATCACTCTGACTCACATAGCCATGAACAGCATTGGACATTACAACCGTATGAAGAATTGGCTTCATTGCCTCAGATACAAAAGCTTGCAGAGGATGACTCTCAACAGGCAATCTTAATCCAGCCATTTTCGCTATCACCGAGGAATGTCCAGCACTAACACATCCAATTTGATCTGCAAGAATATCCCCTTGGGTTGTTTTAACCCCTTTCACTCTGCCTTCTTCAATTTCAATATCAATGACTTCACAATTTTGAATAATATCTACACCCAAATTAGAGGCTGCTCGAGCAAAACCCCATGCAACGCCATCATGTCGAGCCACACCTGCTCGCGCCTGGAAAGAAGCCCCCATAATTGGATACCTTACATTTTTAGAGGTGTTAATAATCGGAATTTGCTCTTTGATCTCTTTGTGGTCAACAACCACAGCATCGACCCCGTTTAGTACATTGGCATTCACTCTTCGTTCAATATCTCTCATGTCCTGAAGGGTATGCCCAAGATTGTAAACTCCTCTCTGACTAAACATGACATTGAAATTTAAGTCTTCACTCAGACCTTCCCATAATCTCATTGAGTGCTCATAAAGACTAGACGCTTCATCTCTAAGGTAGTTTGACCTAATAATTGTTGTGTTTCTGCCGGTATTTCCACCACCGATATACCCCTTTTCAACAACCGCAACATTTGTGATGCCGCACTCCTTTGCTAAATAGTATGCTGTTGCAAGACCATGGCCACCGCCACCAATAATAATTACGTCATACTTCGACTTTGGCTTAGATAGAGGGATTGCTTTATCCCACTCTTGGTTGGATAAGCCGGCTTTCAATAAGGAATACCACGAATATTTTTTTTGCATAACTTTAACTCAACTAATAAATCTATAAATCAAGAACAATATCGCTTGCAGGGTAAGAGCAACAAGTCAGTATGTATCCTTCTTTTTCATGCGACTTTAGGAGCCCACCTTGTGCATCCATGTCAACTGTTCCATCAAGCATTTTAGTTCTACATGTTCCGCACAAACCTTGAGAGCATGCAAATGGTACTGTAATACCCTGTTTTTGGATTGAAACTAAAATACTTGTATTGCTTCCACAAGGCAAAACTTCGCCACTCTTTGACAGGGTGACATTATATTCATTTATTTCACTTTCTGAAACTTTATGCTCCGGCAAATCTACATTGAGAGCCATATTATTTTGAGCAGTTGAACTCTCAATATCGAAGCTTTCTTGATGATATAAACTCATATCATAATCACAAGAGTTAAGTATTTTTTTTACGTTTTGCATGTAAGGCTCTGGCCCACAACAATAGATTTCTCTATCTGCGAAATCAGGCGCGAGATCAATAAGCATCTCATGACTCAGATAGCCGCTCGATCCATCCCAGGTTTCACTGGGAACATCACATACATAATGCCGCTTAAAATTACCTTGAATTGACTCATAATAATCGAGCTCCTCTTTGGCAATCAAATCATTTTCCGATTGAGCGTTATGAATAAAAACTAGATCAAGGTCGATCGATAGGTCAAAAAAGTATCTCACCATAGAAAGCATTGGTGTAATTCCACTGCCGCCTGATAGAAGTAAAATTTTAGGCTTTGGCTTATCAAAGGCCACACTGAAAGAGCCGCCAATATCGAGGGCTTCGATACAGTCACCTACTTTTAGACTATCATGCATCCAGTTTGTAACTACACCATCTTGCATTCTTTTATTAGTGATAGTAATTGTATTAGGCCTTGTAGGACTCGATGCAATTGTATAAGTCCGCATGATATCTGCGCCATCAATATTCAAAAAAAGAGTTGTATGCTGTCCTGGGAAAAACTGAAACCAAGCATCTTTCTTTGATTTGAAAGTAAAGCTTTTTACATTATGCGTCTCATCCTTAATACTAATACACTCGAGTGGTGAAACGTCACCAGTCCACCGCTCAAGGTTGTCAATATTAATATCAGGAAAAACTAACTCTTTCATTTAACTTAAACTTAATCGTAAAAAAATCAATTGTAGCATTAGAGTAGATAAATAAATAAATTTACAAAGATATTTCTAGGTAATTATTTATTACAAAAAGCGAAATATACCCAATCTAATGTAGCAGTTCTGGTGCACTAAAAAGGGAGAATTTTAGCAATAAAGGTTGGCTAAAGCAATCTTTCAAATAAAACAAAAAATAAATATATTACAAGAACTTATGGCATCGGAATAATGTGCTTTTTTCTGGTATAAATTCCTTGGAGAATAATAGCTAGAATAATTGCCATTCCTCCTATTAAAGTATTTCCAGAAGGAACTTCGTTAATACCCAAAACCGGCAGCCAGGCCCAAAAAATACCTAATACGACCTCAAGGAGTGATAGCATTACTAGCTCTCCGCTAGGTAGGTATTTTGCGCCAAACCCGTAGAGTATTAAACCAAAGCCAACGACTAAACCATGGGACATACTGATTCCAATATTGATAGCCGGCATCTCAAAGCTATTACCGGCAATGAGAATTAAGATACTAGCCCAAAGCATACACAAAAAGCCTCCAAGAGCAGGCGTTAATAATTTTGGAACTTCTGGATTTTTTCTTATTGTTATTGTATATATTGAAAAACCCAAGGCAACAAAGAACCCATAAATAACTCCAATAATAGTGGTAGATTTATCTGAATCCCAAACCATAATTGTGATTCCAGCAGCTACTATTATCATATTTGCGACAGTTACACGACTGAGCCTCTCTCCCAGAATCACAAAGCCTAAGAATGCTGACAACACAGGTGATAAGGCTAGCATTAATAAAGTGATCGCTACTGTAGTGGTTGTTAATGCATAAATCCAACCAAAGAATGTAACAGACATTACGAGACCGCCCACTAAGCTCCATGAATCAATACGTTTAAACGTTTGAAAAAAGTTTCGACCCTCTCTATACAAAACGAAGATAAGTATGACTGAGGTGATGATTAGACCTCTGTAAAGCAAATACTGAAGTCTGTAGCTTTCAGCATCTTCAAGAAATCTAACTAGTGGGGCTCCAATGCTCCAAATTATGCCGCTTATCACGACTAAACTAAAACCTAATAAATAATTGTTCTTCATTCTATTACCCCCCCCTTAATCTAGCTGGATAGAACTTAATTTCCGCATTTTGTTCCTAAAAATGCTCCGTGTCAATCATTTTTTTTAACTGATCTAATCATGCAAAATCATATCTATTTATTTGCATATATAATTTATCTATAACTAATAGGTATATAAATTTTGACAATAACTAATGAAAGACCTAAATGGCAGTTCTGGATTGATAGAGGAGGAACCTTTACGGACATTATTGGAAGAAGCCCTAAGGGAGATATTTCAACCCACAAACTTCTATCTGAAAATTCAACCCAATATAAGGATGCTGCAATCCAAGGCATAAGAGATCTATTGTGCTTAAAAGATGAAGAGGATATTCCAATTGATCAAATTGACTCAATAAAAATGGGTACAACAGTTGCGACTAATGCCTTGTTAGAACGAAAAGGAGAAAATACTCTTTTAGCAATCAGTTCAGGCTTCGCAGACATATTAAGAATTGGGTATCAGCAAAGACCTAAATTATTTTCACTGGATATTAAACTTCCAGACATGCTTTATTCGAACATTGTTGAGATTGAAGAGAGAATTGATATCAACGGAAAAATAATTAAAAAACTTGATCCGATTGAAACAAAGAAATTACTAAAAGATGCGTTCGATCAAGGGTTTAAATCGATAGCTATTGTTTTGATGCATGGTTATCGACACCAGAGCCATGAAAAACAAGTTAGTACCATTGCCAAAAAAATTGGTTTTGAGCAGATCTCAGTTAGCCACAGAGTCAGTCCACTCATGAAAATCATTCCGAGAGGTGATACGACAGTAGTTGATGCTTACTTATCCCCAATTTTACGTCGCTATGTCAATCAAGTAAAAAGTGCACTAGGTCCCGCTCAAAAAGGCTTTGAGAAATTAATGTTTATGCAATCCAATGGCGGTTTAACGGACGCAAACTATTTTCATGGCAAGGATGCAATTCTCTCAGGACCAGCTGGTGGAGTCGTTGGCATGGTTAAAACCGGGGAAAAGGTTGGACTTGATAAGCTCATAGGTTTTGATATGGGTGGCACCTCGACTGATGTATGTCACTTCAATGGTGAATATGAAAGAACGCTCGAGACTAAAGTCGCCGGCGTAATACTTAGATCACCGATGATGTTAATTAATACAGTGGCAGCAGGTGGTGGATCAATTCTGCACTTTGATGGCTCAAGGTATCGAGTGGGCCCTGACTCTGCAGGGGCATATCCTGGCCCTGCCTGTTATCGTAACGGCGGCCCTCTTACGGTTACAGATTGCAATGTGATGTTAGGTAAATTAAATCCAGAATTTTTTCCTAAAATCTTTGGGCCTAATGCAAATCAAAACCTTGATCTGAGTTTAGTCAAAAAAAAATTTACAGCTCTTGCTCAAGAAATTTCTTTAGAAACTATGAAGACAGTCACTCCATCAGCTGTTGCAGAGGGATTTTTATCTATTGCTGTTGAAAGTATGGCCAACGCAATAAAAAAAATATCAGTACAACGGGGATATGATGTCAGTAATTACGCCTTATCTTGTTTTGGGGGTGCGGGTGGTCAACACGCATGCTTAGTCGCAGATAGACTAGGAATAAAAAAAATACATCTACATCCTTATGCGGGTGTTTTATCTGCTTACGGCATTGGACTTGCAGAAAGTCGAAAAATAAATGATTTAGCGGTTGAATTGCCGCTAGAAAAGGGTGTGATTGATCACCTTTCAAAGAGTTTCACAAAGCTTCATTTTGACGGCAAAGAAGATCTAGTCTCACAAAACCTCAATGAGAACTTATTTCAATATACAGATCGCGTCTATCTCCGCTACCAAGACTCTGACACATCGCTAGCGGTTAAATTTGAAAATGTTGAAGGAATGAAACTTTGTTTTGAGAATACACATAGAGCAAGGTTTGGCTTTATCTCACCAGAAAAGCTAGTCATCATTGAATCAATCCAAGCAGAGGTTTCGTGTCAAAGTGAGCAATTTGAGTCAAATAAAATTATCCCTAATAAAATAGAAACTAAGTCTCTTACGACGCAAGATGTATTTATAAATGGAAAGCTTGAGGAAACTATTTTTTATAATCGGGATGAAATTAAACCCAATGAAAAACTCTCTGGACCCGCTGTAATCATTGAACCAACATCCACAATCATAGTTGAGCCTGGATGGGAGGCAACTCTTAAAGAGAGTAATGATTTAATCTTAACTCGAACTCAAAAAATTAAAAGGGCTAGCGCTATTGGAACCAGTGTAGATCCAATTATGTTAGAAATATTTAACAATTTGTTTATGAATGTTGCAGAACAAATGGGCATGGTACTTGAGAATACAGCCTCCTCTGTTAATATAAAAGAGCGTTTAGACTTTTCGTGTGCCTTATTCTCACCGACAGGAAATCTTGTGGCAAATGCACCTCATGTTCCAGTTCATTTAGGCTCGATGAGTGAATGCATTAAAACCATCATTCGTGAAAATTCCTCCACAATGAACCCTGGTGACGCCTTTCTCATCAATGCCCCATACAATGGAGGTACTCATTTGCCCGACATTACCCTTATAAAGCCGGTATTTGATGACAATAATGAGAATGTCATTTTCTACGTTGCCACAAGGGGTCACCATGCTGATATTGGCGGGACAGTTCCTGGCTCTGCACCAGCAAACTCAACCCATGTTAAAGAAGAAGGCGTCCTAATTGACAACTTCACCATAGTCTCTAAGGGAGTATTTCTTGAAAACGAAATATACAACTTGTTAAGCTTAGCTGAGTTCCCTGCTCGAAATATTAAACAAAACATTGCCGATTTAAAAGCACAAGTTGCAGCCGCAGAAAAAGGATCTCAAGAACTCATTAAAGTAATAAAGCACTATGGACTTGAGGTTGTTCATGCATACATGGGTCACGTTCAAGACAACGCTGAAGAGTCAGTTCGAAGGGTTTTAGATGTTCTTAGTGATTCAAGCTTTACATATAAAATGGATGACGGTCATCAAGTCGTAGTCTCCATAAGCGTCGACAAAGTGAATCGCACTGCAACCATTGACTTCACTGGCACAAGTACTCAACACCCAGGAAACTATAACGCTCCAAGTTCAATTTGTTATGCTGCAGTGCTTTATGTTTTCCGCTGCCTAGTGGATGATGAAATACCTCTTAATGATGGGTGCCTTAAACCTTTAAATTTAATCATACCCAAACGCTCGATGATTAACCCTCAATATCCAGCAGCTGTTTTTTCAGGTAATGTTGAGACTTCACAATACATAGTTGATACTTTGCTTGGAGCTCTAGGAGAGTTTGCAGCATCACAAGGGACAATGAATAATTTTATTTGGGGTAACGACAAAGTCCAAAATTATGAAACAATTTGTGGCGGTTCTGGAGCCAGTATAAATCAGCCCGGTTGCAGTGCAGTCCATACCCACATGACCAACTCAAAACTGACTGATCCAGAAGTTTTAGAATGGCGCTTTCCAGTTCAACTTGAGTCTTTTAGTATCAGAAAAAATTCAGGCGGCAAAGGATTGAATATGGGAGGAGATGGAGTAGATAGAAGGATGCGCTTCCTTGAAACGATGACAGTAAACATTATCGCAGGCCACAGAAAAATACCGCCCTATGGTTTATCTGGAGGGGAATCAGGAGCTCTTGGTGAAAATTATGTCATTCACTCAGATGAGAGTGTGACGAGACTAGGCACCAAAGGGCAGGTAGAGGTTGGGGAAAATGATCTTTTTATTCTCAAAACGCCTGGAGGTGGGGGCTTTGGGAAAGCTATCTAAACTAAACATAATTGATGTGGTTCTAATAATAGGAGAAAACTATGAAAATAATTAATCAAAGTCCAGAGCCAAATGATGCAAAAAGTCGCCGTGCAATTAAACCAGTCATATCTTACCCCATTGACAATCTACCGGCCTACGACGCAAATCTTTATCAATCTGTCAGAGACAATATGAATCTAATAGAATCTATTATTGTACCTCCAAGAGACGCTAAAACTTTTGAAGTTCCTGCGGGTTGTTTTTTTCGAATTGTTAGTACAGACGGACCACAAGTTGGCGATTTAAATTTATGGAACAAAAATAATATCAATGAACGTTTCTTTAGTGGCAAAACGCGTGCACTTTATGGGACTCATGTGAGTACTGGTGATAGACTTTATTCAAACCTTCCATTTTTAAGGCCGATGGCAACTATTACTCATGACACGCTCGACTGGTATGGCTATGATGAGGACGGTGGGAGTGTCCATGATGTTATTGGTACCCGATGCGACCCCTATACACATGTCGCATTAAATAATGAGGAGTACCACTACTGCTGTCACTCGAATTTATGCAGGGCCCTCTCGGAGCAGCAACAAAAACCAATTGAAGAAATTGAGCATGATGTTCACGATGTTCTTAATGTTTTTATGTGTACTGGGTTTACAAAAAATACACACCAATACTTCATGAAAGCAAGCCCAGTTAGGCCAGATGATTTCATAGAGTTTTTTGCTGAAATCGATCTTTTAGGAGGATTATCAGCATGTCCGGGTGGTGATTGTAGTTCCAGTCATTCAAGTGATAAAGCAAATTGTTACCCACTAAAAGTAGAAATTTTTAAGCCATCAAGTGACTCCTTAAAACAATGGACTCCGCCGAAAACAAATAATTACTCTAGGAGTCATGGCTCCAGTTAAAATTCAACTTTAATATCTGGATCAAAAAAGATGGATAACTTAAAGGGCATCCTTTTTATGATTCTCGCAATGGCTGGCTTTGCATTTGAGGATCTTTTTATTAAAATACTCTCGGCCGACCTTCCGATTTCAGAAATCATAATTATTCTTGGTTTCAGTGGAAGCATTATTTTCTTGTTAATTGGACTTTTCACTCGTGCGCCGATTTTTCATAGGGATTTGTTAACAGCGCCTATCATTGTTCGAACACTATGCGAACTTTTTGGAGCTTTGTTTTTTGTTCTAGCTATTGCTTTAACACCGTTATCTTCAGCCTCTGCAATCATACAAGTTATGCCGTTACTAGTAACCATTGGGGCAGCAATTTTCTTTAAAGAAAAGGTAGGCTGGCGAAGATGGAGCGCTGTTTTTGTAGGCTTTTTGGGCGTTCTATTAATTTTACGTCCAGGCTTTGGGAGCTTTATACCAGCCTCCATATTTGCATTGCTTGGAGCTATGTTTTTGGCTGGGCGAGATCTAGCAACTAGGGCTATAAAAGTTCAATTGCCCTCTGTAACCATTTCTTTGTATGCATTCTTGGCTTTTGGTTTATCGGGCTTCCTTATCATTCCATTTAGCACTGAAATGATACTTCCGAGCTCAACGCAAATAATTTATTTTGCTGGAGCTTCTGCATTTGGCGTCGTTGCTTACTACTCAATTGTTATTGCAGCTAGAACTGGAGAGATGTCAGTTATTTCCCCTTTTCGATATTCAAGGCTGGTCTTTGCATTGCTACTTTCAGTCATCATACTCTCCGAAAGGCCAGATATACTGACGCTCACAGGAGCAGCAATTATTGTTGCATCTGGCGTCTATACGTTTGTCCGCGAAAATGTTTTAAACAAGTCAAAATAAGTAGTATTTGGAAAAAAATTTATGGCGTTTTCTAATCTAAACTTAGCTCTTCTAAAAAAAAGCTTGCTATACTTAACATTATTGTCTAACATCCGCTCAAATTAAATACATCCGGGATTTTACTATGAACATGCCAAGAACAATTCTAATACCAAATGGTGACAATATCGTCCATACATTTAGTGATCAAGAGTACCTAAATAGACAGCAAAAACTAAAGAATCATATGGCTCAAAGCAATATTGATACTGTGATTTTTACCTCTATTCATAGCATCAATTACTACAGTGATTTTCTATACTGTTCATTTGGAAGACCTTATGCTCTTGTAGTTACTCAAGACAAAGTGACATCTGTCACCGCCAATATTGATGGCGGACAACCCTTTAGACGGACCTTTGGTGAAAATTTAGTCTATACAGACTGGCAAAAAGATAGCTACTTTTATGCCTTACAGCAGCTGGCTAAAAATGGTGGAAAAATTGGTATTGAATATGACCATATTACTAAAGAGCGTTTAGATAAACTTCATGCGGCCTTTGATCAAGCCGACTTTGTTGATATTTCTGTCGACTGCATGAAAATGCGTTCAATTAAGTCAGATGAGGAGATATCTCATATCATCCAGGGGGCAAATGTTTGCGATATTGGTGGTGCTGCACTAGTTGAAGCTGTTAAAGAAGGGGTGCCTGAACATGAAGTTGCACTTCACTCTACACAAGCCATGGTTAGAGAAATTGCAAAGCGCTATCCTCATTCAGAATTAATGGATACTTGGACTTGGTTTCAATCTGGAATCAATACTGATGGTGCACATAACCCTGTCACTACAAGACAAGTTCAGAAAGGAGATATCCTAAGTCTTAACTGTTTTTCAATGATTGCTGGCTATTATGTTGCCTTAGAAAGAACCTTGTTTTATGATCATGTTGATGAAGCATCTTTGAAGCTATGGGAAATAAATGTCAAAGTTCATGAAGAGGGCATGAAGCTAATCAAGCCTGGGGTTGCTTGTAAAGATATTGCGCTTGAACTGAATAAAATTTTTGAAGAATATGGCTTACTCGAAAGTAGAACCTTTGGCTATGGTCACTCCTTTGGAGTCCTGTCTCATTATTATGGCCGTGAGGCTGGTGTTGAATTAAGAGAGGATATTGATACAGTCCTTCAAAAAAACATGGTTGTTTCTATGGAGCCGATGATTATGATTCCTGAGGGTAAGGCAGGGGCAGGAGGCTATAGAGAGCATGACGTAATGGTTCTGACTGATGATAGTGCTTATGACATTACAAAATTCCCATTTGGCCCAGAGCACAATATAATCACTTAAGTTTATTACCTCATAAAATGATGCAGATAGATTATTCGCAATTACTAGAAGAGTTGCGAGAAGTAGCTCGAGATGCTGGTCGCGAGATTATGAAAATTTATGAAAGCTCAATCGAAGTTAACTATAAAGATGACGGATCTCCCGTTACACTTGCTGATGAGGCTGCAGAGCATGTCATTCTTAAGAAACTAAAAGAAATAATTCCTGATGTCCCAATTATTTCTGAGGAAAACTCAAGCAGTCATCAGGCAGAGGCTACTGAACAATATTTTCTAATTGACCCATTGGATGGTACAAAAGAATTCCTTAAAAAGGATGGACTAGGCTCATTTACTGTCAATATTGGTCTAATAGAAAATAGAATTCCCACTTTAGGCGTTGTCTATGCGCCAGCTCTTGATCGTATGTTTTTTGCTTCAAGCGCTACAGGAGCATTTGAAGAATCCGAAAAAGGTATTCAAAAAATTACAATACGACCGGTCCCAAATTCTGGTCCTGTTGCTGTTGCAAGTGTCTCTCACCGAGATGAGTCGACAAATAATTGGCTTAATAGCAATAGTATCAAAGATACAATTTCCATTGGCTCTTCATTAAAGTTTTGCTTAGTTGCTTGCGGTGAGGCTGATGTTTACCCTCGATTTGGACCAACTATGGAGTGGGATACAGCTGCTGGAGATGCAGTATTAAGATCAGCAGGTGGAGAAGTTATAATGCCGAGTGGAGAACCCTTTAGCTACGGAAAGTCAAACTATAGAAATAGTGCTTTTATTGCCCATGGAAGTTTTTGATTAATTCTAACTTTCGTAAGAATATATTTCTACCATCATCTCATCAGCAATTTGCTCAAGCTTATCTCTGATTAGATTTTCATCGAGTGAGGTAGGTAAATGAAGATTAATTTGGGCTTTAAAG
>Ga0102904_1000128_pt1 | contig 14550 bp, 16 predicted proteins | sample Colrivmeta1556A3_FD_79179 | JGI IMG/M metagenome (GOLD analysis project Ga0102904, IMG submission 79179) | Estuarine microbial communities from the Columbia River estuary - metaG 1556A-3 | ecosystem: Environmental > Aquatic > Marine > Intertidal zone > Estuary | place: USA: Columbia River... | reverse complement strand
AACCATAGCATTGGGCTCATAGATCACAACTTGCCTGGCCTCACTGAACCAGTGTTCAAACTGAACAAAAGGATCTTGGCTTAAATCCGCTCGGCGAAGCTCCCTGCTACCATACTCCTCACGCATTGCTGCGACCTCTTCACGACTTTTAGACATACGATCTATCTAAACCCTACACTCCAAATTCCAAATACCAAAATGAGAATTTTGAATCACAAGCTACGACACCTAAACATCAAAAATAATCACCTCCCGCCCAGATTTTGAATCGTCTGGAAAATAGCGGTAATCATCAAATAAGCCATCGTGCCAATCAGTAATGCCATTACCACCAATACGACAGGCATGATCAGCTCCATAATACGCGCAAGACTCTTATTTAGCTCAGTATCATAACGCTCGGCAGCACGGCGTAAGGACTTATCAATTTTACCCGTCTTCTCACCGACTGAGACCATATCAATGAGCAATGGCGGGAAAATGCCAGAATGAATCAATGCGCGCGAAAACGACCGTCCATCTCCAACCATTTCAATCACTTCGTTCATATGTTGTCTAATATGAAGGTTCTGTGTTGCGTCTCTTGCCAGCTCTAATGACCTCAACAAAGGCAACCCGTTACCAACTAAATTGGCCAAGGTTTCCAGAAATTGAACATAGAAACGAGACTCAATAACTCGCCCAACTAGAGGGATTTTTAATTTTGCACGGTCCCATGTCAGCTTGTTTGCATCAGCATCTTTCCAAGCCTTGAATACGAGTGCACTCCCAATGATTACCAACAACATCACCAACCACCATTCCTGAAAAAAGTCACTAGCACCAATGAGTATCTTAGCTCCCAGAGGAATTTTACCTCCAGGGGTACTTGATATCAAATCTGTAAGCTGTGGTATTAGCTTAGTCACAAAAATAATCCCCACACCAATACCAGCAAGAATAAGAAATGCTGGGTATATCAATGCCAGAGTCACTTTGCTTTGCAGTTGCTGGAGAGTTTTCAGATAATGCGCTTGGCGTTCAAGGATCGTATCTAGAGCCCCACTAGCTTCTCCTGCCGCTGCTAGGCTACAATAAAGTGGGCCAAAACTATCACTCGTCTTCTTCAATGCTACCGAAAAGCTACCACCATCACGGACATATTGACGAATCTCACTCGAAACATCCTTTAGCGAACCTAGCTCTTCCCGACTTTCCATCGATTTTAACGCCGGCTCAAGTTGCAGACCCGCACTCAGCATCTCACTTAACTCCTCGGTAAATAATACAACCTCTGCACGTTTCAACTTGAGCAAGCCTTGATCATCACGGCGCCCAGATATTTTCGATGCCCCCCCCTTGTTCGAGTCAGAAGTTATCTTCTTTTTCTTACCTGTAATGGCATCACCGGCTGATTGTTGAGAAAGTTTAACTGGCTGTAAACCGCGGTCGGCTAATGCTTTAAAAGCCTCAGAACGATCGACAGCATTAATTTCGCCGGTGTCTAAGTTGCCGTTTTTACCGAGTGCCTTGTAAGTAAATATAGCCATATATTATCCGCGCTAATCTAGTCAAAAATCACCAATCAACAGAGCTCCGCACTAGTAACGGATATCACCTCTTCGAGGGTTGTTTCACCAGCAAAACATTTACACCAACCGTATTCTCTCATTGGAACATAGCCATCACTGTATGCTTGATCGAATAGCTTTCGCATATCCTCTCCTTTGACAATCAAGTCCTGCATTTCCTCGGTAATCAAAACGACCTCATAAATAGCCAGTCGACCACTAAAACCTGTACCACGACAGCGATCGCACCCCACTGCATCATAACACTGTCCCTGCACGTGATCAGGTACTTCCATTTCTATGCGCTGCTGTGGCGTAATGACACGTGGTATTTTACAATGAGGACATAATCTACGCACTAGACGCTGAGCCAGAAACGCCCTGACAGATGCTGATAAAAGGAAGGGCTCAACACCCATATCAGTGAGCCGGCTAATTCCACCCATTGCATCATTGGTGTGCAGCGTGCTAAAAACCAAGTGCCCTGTCAGCGAAGCGCGGATGGCAATTTCAGCAGTCTCCAAGTCACGGATCTCCCCGATCATTACGATATTGGGGTCCGCTCGTAAAATAGAACGCAAACCACTGGCAAAAGTTAAGCCGATTTCTGATTTTACAGCGATCTGCATCACCCCAGGCAGCTTATTCTCAACCGGGTCTTCGATCGTTACAATACGGGTATCATCAGCATTCACCTCATTCAGAAATGAATACAGGCTGGTGGATTTACCCGATCCCGTTGGTCCTGTAATCAAAACAATGCCATTGGAGAGATTAAGAAGCCTCGAAATTTTCTCTTCAACAAATGGCTCCAGCTGAAGTTTGCTAATATTGAATTTTTCTTGGTTAAGTAGGCGCAAGCTAACACTCTCGCCCTCTACTGTTGGCACAGTAGCAACCCGAACATCGATCGTCTGCCCCTCAAACTGAAGATTAATTCGACCGTCCTGTGGCAAACGGCGCTCCGCAATGTCAAGATGAGCCATGATCTTTAGGCGCGCGATCACTGAACTTTGCAAAGCTTTGATATTATCGGGCACCGTGACATCTACCAACAGGCCATCAATACGGTAGCGAATACGTAAATTATCGTGAAGCGGCTCAACATGAATGTCAGTAGCTCGTTGTTGGAGTGCCTCCCTGATAATTTGGTTCACAAATTTAACAACGCTCGCCTCTTCGTCCTCATCAGCATCGATCACATTGGCCTCATCCGTTGACTCGAGGTTATCATAATCAAGGTCTCTGCCCTCTAATATCTGCTCAAATGTATCTGCACCCACGCCGTAAAGCTTCCTCAATGCCTCATGAATACGCCTACGCGATGCCATTTTCCACACGATAGGCAAGCTGATTTGCTGAGTTGCCGCCTGCTTAGCAAGCAAGTTGAGTGGGTCGTAAGTTAATAACACCAGTTGCTGCGCACCATCTTCCTCCGAAACTTCGAGAGGAAGTAGCCGATGCGCTAGTGCTACTCGTGGCCCACAAGTGGCCCTGATTGCCTCTATATCATCAAATTCGTCAATACTCTGAACCCACTCCATGCCCGACTGCTGTGCCAGAGCAGACAAGTAGGACTCCTCATCCACGACTCCAGAGTCAAGAATATCGTCAATGGGTGAGCGCTGTTGCTCAGCCGCAGCTTGAACCACACTGGTAAATGTATCCAGATCTTGGCAACCGCTTTGGCGCGCTGGTGCGATGAGTAAGTTAGTCATTCAATAAAAAGCAATGGACGATACGATAAGGTTCACTATTCACTTTAATGACAGAAAGGCAATACTCCGTCTCTAAAATCAGCCGTTAATCGACAACAACATCTGCGTCTGGCAAATCATATCCCGATTTAACGATTCTAAGCCTCTATTTCTTCACCACCGACATGGAATCCAATTTTCCTGCGAGGTGCCTCTTTCTCAATCTTACGGGTGTAACATATGACTTGAAAGCTGGATTGATGACTAATGAACATACACGGAGCCCCCTCAAGGCGGCCTTCGACAACCACGCTCGAATGCCCATCTTCGCCTAAACTATGAACCTCAACGGCATCCCCGTTTGACATTAATGCAAAAATAGCTGGCTCCTCATCCTCAGGCAAACCCTCACGCCATTTTGTTACCCTAATGGCTAGGCGGCGAATAAATTCACCTGATGATTCAAACCTATGCTTCTGTTCATCTGGCATTTGAGCCAAAATTTCATGCACATCAGGCATACCCGTAGCACCAGGAAGCGTCAAATAAGGGCGGCGAAGGTTGTTATTATCATCAGACATAAATGTAGTCTAATAGATCCCAAAAGAATTGGCACGCATGTTTTTAAAATGCATGAGCCGGCTTGGCCAAGTCTCACAACTCATCTTACTAATTCACCTTCTCGACCACCGCGTATGCATTGTGGTTGTGAATAGACTCGTGATTTTCCGCCTCTACACGATACCACACAATGTTGTCTTGAGCATTGGAACGAGCCGCCACATTACGCACCAAGTCTTCCACAAAGACAGGGTTATCGTAAGCACGCTCAGTTACCGCTTTTTCATCTGGCCGCTTCAGCAGGCTGTATAATTCACAACTTGCCGATGACTCCACTAAGTCGATCAAATCTTCAATCCAGATTGGCTCTTTGAAGCGCACGGAATAAGTCACGGTACCACGCTGATTATGAGCCCCTCTCTCACTGATCGCTTTCGAACATGGACAAAGTGTGGCTACGGGAACGATTACGGTCAAAATGAAATCGTGATTGCCTTCAATGTCTGATTCCGCCTCAAAGACGACCTCATAGTCCATCACCCCGGAGATTTGAGTCACCGGTGCAGGTTTACTTCGGAAAAAGGGAAAACGAAATTCCACATGGGCCTTGCGAGCTTCCAATCTTCCTAGAAGTTCTTCGGGAATAGCCGTCATCTCTCTGACATCGAGACAATTACCATGTGAATTGAGAACCTCAACAAACCGACTCATGTGAGTGCCCTTGAAATGATGCGGCAAATCAACAGCCAATGCGGTTGTGGCAACCGTACGCTGGGTGCTACCATCTTTGTTACGCACTTCCAGTGGGAACTTGAGAGCCTTGACCCCAACTCGGTCGATAGCGATCTTTCTATCGTCCATCTCATTTTGAGTGTCCGTAAGTTCCTTCATCACTTTAAGAGGTAATAGGGGCGATGCCTTAAAAAAAAAGCCTGCCCGGAATCAGCGGACAGGCTTAAAAGATGTTTTGATCACGACTGGTGTTTAACCAAGCAGGTTGCAGGCACGTGCACGCTTGACCTCACGAGTGATTTTGCGGTGAAGCTTAGCAGATACACCAGTAACGCGACGCGGAAGAATTTTACCGGTCTCAGTAGTGAATTTGTTCAGCAAATCTACATTCTTGTAATTAACCTCCGCAGCTGGAATGTCGTGACGACGGTGTGGCATTGGGCGGTTCGCTTTCCAATATGCGATACGACGCTCTTTGTTCTTAGGAGTAGATATGGATGACATGATTTATAAATTGATTAATTTTGCGATTAATTCGGTGAAATTACTTAGCGTAATTCGCGGTGTAGGGTGCGACGTCGCAGGAACGGGTTGTATTTCACCTTCTCTAGACGCCCCGGAGTGCGGAGGCTTTTTTTGTTGCGCGTGGAAGTGTAGCGGGAGGTCGGTTTACCTTCAGCTTTAGCTTCTGTGCATTCGAGGATGATGATGTCGCGTGCCATGATTTGTGAGTATATTGTAAAATTTTGTCGCAATTATTCAGCTGTCATAAGAGACCAGCTAAAGCTTGCAGGGACGCGAAAACTACTGATTTTCGCTGATTGGTCAAGCAGAGAATCTGCAGATTGCCGATTTTTCGTCGATTTTAACGCATATTACCGTTGGAGAAGCCAAATTCTGACTTTGGTGCATGACGGTTGTTGCCGTGCTCCTTCTCCCATAGAGCTTGGCAGTTAACAGTGTAACGAGCAAACGGAATAGCTTCGAGGCGTTCATTGGGGATTCGCTCACCAGACATTTCACAAACCCCGTAAACACCGGTTTCAGCCCGAGTAATAGCTTGCTCGACCTCGCTGAGAGCATCCTGCTCTTTGGCAAGCAGGTTGAGCGCAAAATCACGATCGTAAGAGTCACTTCCAGCATCACCCGTGTGCATGCCTCCGCCTCCCGTCTCCATACCATCGGTATTTTTGAGTGTGTCATGGGTGACACCATACATCGCATCCAGAATACCATCACGAAGATCAAGCAGCTTTTGGTGCTGCTTCTTAGCAAACCCCCTCAACACTACCGGCTTGGAAGGAGCTTTTTTACGAGCCACTTTTTTTACTGCTAATTTAACAGCTGGCTTCTTAACTACTTTCTTTGCAGCCTTTTTGGGTGTTTTTTTGGCTACCTTCTTAGCTGCTTTTTTAGGGGCCTTCTTAGCTACCTTCTTAGCTACCTTCTTAGCTACCTTCTTAGCTACCTTCTTAGCTACCTTCTTAGCTACCTTCTTAGCGGCCTTTTTCGGCGCTTTTTTTGCTGCCCGCTTAGTAATCTTTTTGGATGTTTTCTTTTTTGCTGCCATGGGAAAATGAATGGTTGTGAATGCTGAAACTAATTGATGATGAGTGTTTTTGCTGGAAACACAAAGAGCACCAATAAGCCTAATCAATGAAGGCGGCAATGGCTATTCACTTTTGAACCTCACTGCAAGCATAATTTCCAAGATTTAGCATTAGCGAGGAAAAGAACCATTTGCGGTCGAACAATTCCGCCCAGAAAAGCGCAAATAAAACGAGATTTTGAGTTTCTGGATTAAGCAGGGAGCCAGCACTCAACCTATTGCTGGCTGGATTGATCGAGATGCGCCTCTCGTTTTTTCTTTTGCAGCATGATCCATGCCTTATCGGCGTCAGACAGCTTGTTGAAGGACGTCACGCCCCTGAGTCCATCAGGATCGATCAAGGTCACTTTTCCTGATTGAAAGCGGTATAATTTAGCGAATGTTTTGCGACCATCGCGGCTTTCCCAAAGCCGATAACCCTGCTGTTCGTATTTATCACGCCATTGCTCATACCCCCTGTCAATCTTGACTACTGCATGCTTCATACGTGCCAGGTAATATCCTCCATCTCCTTTTTTGTAGCCACGATAATTGACATGCACTTCCCCGCTCGGCTTGAGCAGCAGCACCGTTGGATAGCCATGCACACCGTATCGCTTGATCAATTTTTTAATGTATTTTAGCTTACGCACCCCAATGTCCTTTGACCTCTCTCCGGAGGGCACCTGCTTGTCTATGCGTAATCGTATAATATGCTTTGTTGCCCACTCTTCAAATTCAGGAATCGAAAAGACCTCTTCGCTCAAATGCCGGCAGGTAGGACTGTGCCTCGAGTCCGTAAACCAAATAAGCAGTGCTTTGCCCGTCTGCCGTGACTGCTGGCTAGCCTCTTTATAGCTTTGGTGCCACGACTTGCTTTGAGGGCTTCGCCACAGCTGTTCCAAGCTGCCATCTATAGCTTCATTAGGATCTTCTGGGGCCCATACAATATCTTCCTCCGGCGTTATCCCCTCTCCAATCAAGCCGGCAACTGGGCCGTTTCCGCCACCGACACGCACCGCTGCCGCAGTCTGCATACCAACAATGTTACCACCAGCTTGCTGATAAGCCTTCAAACCATGTTGAGCTGCCTGAGCCTGCGATTCATTATGAGAAGAACAGGACATTAAGCCCGCACTACTGATAAAAACCGCTAATAAAATGACCAAACGATGATGCATTCGCTGCTTAGTCTGCCAATGATCACGTCGATGGCAACCGGTAAGTTTGTTGATAGCCACTTCATGACGATCCCAGTTCCCCAAGCTTAGGTCTTGAGTTAGCCGTCGTTATGCAATCTGATATCTTGACAGCTGTATTGTTCATGAGTGAGCATAGCTAAAATTGACCATGGAAAGTCCGCCTAATCTACCGATCAAACTTCAAGGGCAGCTGTTACTGGCTGACCCCTCCCTCCGTGACGGTTTTTTTAACAAGAGCGTTATCTTTCTCACCGACCACAGCCATGAAGATGGCGCTCATGGTCTCGTTCTTAATCATCCCACAGGCCAAACCGTAGGTGATCTACTCAGCTCCGATGAATTCGCTGACCTTGCCAACATCCCCATACACCTTGGAGGGCCAGTAGGACAAGAGCACCTGACTTTTGCCGCATTCTGGACCGGCGGTGAGGGAGGTGAATTCAAATTCTCGACGCGAATCAGTGCTGCCGACGCCCTCAAGCGCGCACAACAGCCTGGCGCTCTTATTAGGGCATTCGCTGGGTATTCAGCATGGGAACCGAATCAGCTTGAATCCGAGCTCAAAAAACAAACATGGATACCAGCCCTTCCATCAAGCAGTATTCTGAGCAGTCATCACGGAGAGGATTTATGGTCAGATTTATTAAGGGAGATTTCGCCGTATCACAAAATATTAGCTGAAGCACCTAACGATATCTATTTGAATTAGATCTGCGTTTCTTAGTACCTTCGCCATAGCGAGGGCATAAACAATACCAACACTGCATAGAGCTCTAAGCGGCCTAAAATCATCAGAAGTGATAAAAATACTTTAGTCACTGGCAGTAAATGTGAGTAATTACCAGAGGGGCCAACCTCTCCAAATCCAGGACCTGTATTTGTAAATGTCGCTAGCACACAACCGAAAACAGTCTGAAAATCGATGCCGTTGACCGACTCTAACATGGCAACCAGAAAACAAGAAATAATGATGATAAAGGCATAGAGTGCAACAAAGCCTACCGCTTGAGCCCTCTCTGCGTCCCCCATGGCGTTGCCATTGATATGCATTCGAAACACCTGATTAGGACGAAAAGCCTTAACGATTTCTAATCGTGCCGTTTTAAGGAACACGATCAGACGACTCACCTTCATTCCCCCAGCAGTCGATCCAGAACATCCTCCCATGCACATCATTACCGCTATGAGGACGATAGCAAACACGGGCCACTTTGTATAATCAACTGTGGCATAGCCCGTTGTTGACGCCAATGATACCAGCGTAAAAAAGCAATGCCGTAATGCGGTCAGAAAACTATCATCGTACGAATTAGATAGTCCAATCGTGAGTATCGTGACCGCCAATATGCAGATCAATACAAAGAGCTTCCCTTCCTCCTCGTCATTGAGGCGTTTCCACCGCTTCCTCAAAATAACTGCCCAGAGCACAAAATTAATACTGCATAGAACCATAAACAAACCAAGCCACAGCTCGATAAGCCAGCCATTACCCCAATCCATATAATACCCAATACTATCGTTATGAGGGCTAAATCCAGCTGTTGAAACTACCGTAAAAGTGTGCGCAATGGCGTTATAGGTTGTCAGCCCCATTGTCTTGAGACCAATAAAACAAACGATAGTGATACAGACATAGATTTTCCACAACAACATAGCGGTGTCGCGAATACGCGCCGTGCTTGATTCACCGGTCTGAAAAGATGATTCATTGCAGAAGAGCGACTTCGATCCGAGCCCCAAATAGGAAAGCAGCGCCACAAATAAAACCAATATCCCCATACCTCCCAGCCATTGAGTGACCGCACGCCACATCAGTATACCACGGGGCCATGATTCGATATCACCTCCAGCAGCTGCATTTGAGCCCATCACAGTGGATCCCGTGGTGGTAAAACCTGAAACTGATTCAAAAAAAGCATCTGCAAGATCTAATTTTGGCTCGCCTAGTAAATAAGGAAGACTGCCTACAGTACCGCACAGCAACCATCCCAAACCTACGACGACGATCCCCTCTCGACGTGGAACTCGCTCAATTTTACCAATACCGCACAGCATTAAGATAGCTCCCATCGTAGCTACAATCACTGCAGATAAGAATAATGCTCTGGTCGCAGACTCAGCCCCACCGGTAACGTCAAACTTTGCGAACACACCACAAACAGCCATCGCAATACTCACGAGCAAGAGTAATGCTCCAAGAAATTTAGCTAGAATGCGAAAGTTCATGATTTGAAAATGATCAATTAAAAACCACCAAGTGGTTACCTGACTAACTTGAGGAATTTACGACGCACTTTAGGCACAACCATAGCATAGATCGTGTCGCCAGGTTCCAAAACATCCTCTGGACCAGGCACAATTGCATGCAAGCCCCTCATTCGAGCCACCAAGACACAACCTTCTGGCCAATCTATCTCAGACACCATGTGCTCTGCCGCAATGGAGGCTTTAGCAACTTGAGTCTCTATCACCTCTCCCACCCCGATTTTTTTAACGGTATGAAAGCGGTCAGATGTAAGAAATCTCTCTAACTCGCGACGCGTTGCCTCGCGCGGGCTTATAGCTGCAAGAACACCAAAATGTCGACCACTTGCGCTGATCGCCTTGGCGTAGTCAGCTCTGTGAATGAGGGTTAGGCAATTTTTGGCCCCTAGGTTGTTAGCCTGCAAGCAAGTCATTACGTTATCCTCGTCACTTCCACTTGTCGAAATAAAGAAATCAGCATCGCCTACTTGTTCCTCTTCCAGTTCAGACAACACAGTACCATCGGTATTAATGACCGTCGTGTTGGAGAGCAAGCCTGTGAGTTCTTGAGCACGCGCCTTGTCTTTTTCGATAATACGAACTTTACACTGAAAACTCTCCAGCATTTGCGCGAGCGAAAATCCGTATTCACCTCCACTAAAAATAACCACCCGTATTTCATCTTCTTTCGCGTTTCCTTTTTGCAATCGCGTAGATAATTTCCTTAACTTATTAGGATCTCCAAAAATCGTCACTACATCTCCTGCACAAAGCGCATCGTCAGCAGAGGGCACGAAATGATCGCCCCCTCTGGTGATACTCGCTACTCGGGTTCGCTCTGGGGCCTTGAGGTCAATTAAACGCTTACCCACTGCATCACTTTGTTCACTAACTCGGATCTGTTGAAGCTCAATCCTTCCACGTGCAATTTCTTCAACCATAAGTGAATCAGGATTACGCACAAACTTGGAAAGCTCAATCGCACTCAGACGTTCAGAGCTAAATACATGATCTATGCCAAAATGCCCCCTGTAATCGAACAACCATTCTTCTCGCTGCTGCGCTGGACTTACACGAGCAATCACCTTCTCGGCATTCAATTTCTTGGCCATCGATGCCGACATGACATTAATTGTGCTTTCACTAGTGACCGCCAAGAACAACTCACATTCAGATACCCCAGCTTCAAGAAGAGTGTTCGCACTGGCACCACTTCCGGTAATGACACGTCCATCAATCTGCGACTCAAGCTCGGTAGCTACTGAGGCATCATACTCGACGACAACAATGCTATGAGCCTCACGAGATAAAGATATCGCCAGGTGACGTCCAATTTCTCCAGCTCCTACAATGATAATTTTCATAGTTGCAGCCTCCTGCCGCGGAAGGGTGTTGCCATTTTTGGAGCATAAAAGCAAGGATAGAAGCCAGAGGTCCTCTCTCCCAATAAATAAGGGCTAGAACAGTAAAACAGCTTGCCCACAACACCAATAAAGCCATAATCCCGCGCATTCAAAAGTAGAATCATTATGGAAAACGTCATTATTATAGGAACAGGCCCGGCTGGTTACACTGCAGCAATCTATGCATCACGTGCAGATCTAAACCCTCTCATTCTCACTGGAACTCAGCCCGGAGGCCAACTGACGACGACAACAGATGTCGAGAACTTCCCTGGCTTCCCAGAAGGTATTACCGGTCCTGAATTGATGATTAACATGCAACAGCAGGCTGAGCGATTCGGCACCAGGGTAGAATTCGGCCTTGTTGAGTCAGTCGAAAAAAAGGCAGATGGCACATTCACCCTCAAAGTCGGCGAAAAAGAAATCCAAACAAAATCTATCATCATCTGTTCTGGTGCCTCAGCGCGTTATCTGGGTTTACCCGGCGAGGAAGAACTTACCAAGGGGGGTCACGGACTCACCGCTTGTGCAACTTGTGATGGTGCTTTCTACCGAGATGTTCCTGTCTGTGTCATTGGCGGCGGTGACTCAGCTTGTGAAGAAGCTACTTTCCTTACGAAGTTTGCCAGCAAGGTTTACCTTATCCACCGTCGTGATGAGCTACGAGCCTCAAAAATCATGGCTCAGCGTGCACTTGACCACGAAAAAATTGAACCTATCTGGAACTCCACCATCAAAGAATATATCACCAACGACAAAGGAGATATCAGAGCTGTGCTACTCGAGAATATAGAAGACGGTTCAACTTCAGAATTAGTGGTTGAAGGCGTGTTCATGGCTATCGGCCACACACCAAACAGTAATTTCCTCGAAGGCCTCGTTGAAACAGATGATCAAGGCTATATTATCCAAAAACATGGCACCCTCACCAGTGTCGAAGGTATATACGCAGCGGGAGACATCTCCGATACAGAATACCGCCAGGCGATTACCGCAGCGGGCCAAGGTTGTGCTGCTGCCATCGAGGTCGAGCGCTGGCTCGCTGACCAAGAATAGGAGAGCCTATTGGAGTGCCTGAAGATTCATCATTGAACTATAGCCACCCGCTCCCACATTCGGCTCCCCAGCTATGCAAGGCAAGCACCCAAAACCTATTTGAACAATGCGTATTCGCTCAGCTAGGCTTTTATTGATACCTCTATCGATGTGTTGCTTTGGGATATCAAATGCAGACTCGGTTGAGGACAAGCCTCAATCAACAGCCGATACACCTCTGGTTAAAAAAATTTCGCCTCATCAATATCAGATTGGCATCATTTCACTTAACAAAGAGACGCGAGAAATCTGCATACCAGCACAAACAAACATCACTAAGCCTGAGTCTGTGATTGAATATTTACTTGTGCATTCAAACGGTGAAAAAATACACGAATCACTGCTCACCACAGCCGCTGACCCGACTCACATCAATATTGCACTTAAATTACTCAACTACAGAGAATCTCAAGAATTGTTTCGCCTTCGTAATCCTGATGGCTTTTTTACCGATCAATACCCAACGGTAGCCGAAGACATCAAAAAAGCCGCCCGCTTCAGTATTCAGATCACTTGGCAAGATGGAACCTTAGAGAAAACAATTCCAGTCACAGATTGGATATACAATGAAGCCACACAGAAACCCATGGTTTCCGCTCCATGGATCTATAACGGTTCATATATATACGAAAAAGCATTCAATGCTAAATTAACTGGGAGTATCATCACCATCTACCCCAATGAGGGTGCTATTGCCAATTACTCCGGTGATGATCGGAACGATGATACTTTATGGTCACCTGCAAAATCCACTCCCGAGGAAGGAACCCCAGTCAAGGTCACCTTGAAACCTTGGGTTGCTGTGCCATAATAGAGGTACCCAATACTGCATTCATTACTGATAGCATCATGAAACTTCTCCACTCACTCATTTCGCTGAGCCTTTTTTCGGTTGTCTCTGTGTCAGCTCAAAGCAAACAGGAACCCTATCTCTCTATTAAACTTGAGATCACGCGTGCGATCGAGAGGGGTAACACATACCTCAAATCTCAACAAAACGAAGGCGGCTTCTGGGGCGAATCTAAATACCCAGCCTATACCGCACTGGCCCTCACCGCTGCGATGAGATCACCATCACACGAACAAGCCGCATACCTATACAAAGCATACGCTTGGCTAACAAAACAACAAAAAGACGACGGGGGAATTTACGGCAAAGGTCTCGGCACATACAACACGGCTACATCCATCGTCGCACTTGTTGCCGCAGATGATCCCGCTTATCACCCTATGATTTTGAAAGCTCGTAGATTTCTGATCAACCAGCAGACTGATTGGGACAACAAGGGCGAGGCTGATAACAAATACGATGGTGGAATCGGCTACGGTGGTTCCTATCAGCACTCCGACCTATCAAACACCTATTTGTCTATCGAGGCACTCAAACTATCTCGTCATATCGCTCAAGATGATGCCTCTGGCAAACAACCAGAACTCAATTGGGAGGCTGCCATTCAATTCATCTCTCGCACTCAGAACCTGAAAGAAACCAATGAGCTTCCCGAAACTGGTGACGACGGATCCTTTAACTATTTCCCGGGAAACTCAAAAGCCGGCCACCGCACCAACCCAGATGGTACTCAGGTACTACGAGGTTATGGCTCCATGTCATACGCCGCCCTACTTTCCATGATTTATGCCGAACTGGATGAAACAGACATCCGAGTCAAAGCCGTCAAAGATTGGCTATCGGAAAATTTCACCGTTAAGGAAAACCCAGGTCTCGCTACCAAGGAAGATCCCAGCCTCGGCCAACAAGGTCTTTTTTACTACTACCAAACCATGGCCAAGGGTCTGGCTGCTGCCAATGTCGATAAGCTAATTTCCAAGAACGGCAAAAAAATCGATTGGCGTAACGAACTCTCCAATGCTCTGCTCTCGACGCAGGCATCGGATGGATCATGGGTGAACAAAAACTCCCGTTGGTGGGAGAGCGACCCTGTGTTGGTGACCGCTTACGCATTACTTACGCTTGAGCAAATTTATCACTCCATACCAGAGTAATAACCTGCCCGGAAAGTGCAATATGATCACAAGCAAGTGAAGCCGCCTTGCTATCAATGTTGCCATTCCATTAAATCAGTGACTAACCCTCGCGATTCGTTGTAGGCGCTGGCACAACTTCCAACTTGCCAGCTGCGGTTGATCATTATATTGTGCTAGATATTTCAATTTAGCTTTCAAAGCTTATTGGGGAAAAAAACCCACTCATCACAATGTCTATCGAGTCCATCACCACCTTTTTCATGTGGTGCTCTATCCTCAATCTTGCGATTCTCTTTGTGAGCTTACTGATCTTGTGGCTCTGCCGAGATTGGATTTATCAACTTCACAGCTGTTGGTTTTCTATTACCAGAGAAACCTTTGATATCGCATCCTACACCTACATTGGTGCGTTCAAGCTACTCGTCATCATATTTAATGTCGTCCCCTATTTTGCTCTAGTGATCACCAACTAAAATATCCCCTGCTATATTT
>Ga0102904_1000098_pt1 | contig 16478 bp, 16 predicted proteins | sample Colrivmeta1556A3_FD_79179 | JGI IMG/M metagenome (GOLD analysis project Ga0102904, IMG submission 79179) | Estuarine microbial communities from the Columbia River estuary - metaG 1556A-3 | ecosystem: Environmental > Aquatic > Marine > Intertidal zone > Estuary | place: USA: Columbia River... | reverse complement strand
TGGAGCGCATAGCTTCACCCCGTATTTATGTAACCATTTAATTTTTTTTACCCTCTCAGGTTCCCTGCATCATAAGCTATGTTTATTTTATCACGCTTCTGCGGTCGTTGACCGCCAGCACAAACCATAAATTTTAATTATGCAGTTCAAAACTATTGCCCATGTAAAAACATGTTATGGAGAAAAATTTGGTATCCCTCGGCAACCAGGACTTGTTGATGAGGCATGGGGTGAACTAACTTTTGAACCCGACTTTAAAAGTACAGACTGCTTACGGGGTTTGGAGAAATTCTCCCACCTCTGGTTAATCTTTATTTTTCATCAGACGATCCGTGATCAATGGAAGCCAACGGTTCGACCACCGCGTCTCGGCGGAAATGAGAAGACTGGTGTCTTTGCCTCTCGCTCACCTTTCCGGCCTAATCCAATTGGCCTTTCTTGTGTCAGATTAGAGCGCATTGAACTTAATAGCGGGAACAGCCCAATTCTACACCTCAGGGGTGTTGACCTCGTCGACACAACCCCGATCATCGACATAAAACCTTACATTCCATATGCCGATTCTCTTCCTAATGCCATGGGTGGTTTTGCACATGAAGCTCCACCCCTCCTCACCGTAGAGTGGAAAAGTAATATCGTTAAGGCTTTAGACAATACCACCAAGCTACTGATTGAAAATTCACTAATGCTTGATCCACGACCCGCATACAAGCGGGGTGATGATCAACGTGAATATGGCTGCCTGATAGCGGGACTAAACATTACGTGGGTCGTCCAAAACAACGCCATCCTTATTCTTGCCTGCTCGCCTTGTGAGCCTGGCGAATGATGATGGCTGCCAATGCGCAACCAATAAGATTAAATACAAGATCCCACCCAGTATTATTATAACCACCCACATTGGTTTTAGGAATAGTTAGAGTAGCGATAAATTCAACTACTTCATTTAATGCTCCAAATCCCATGCCTCCAGCTGCGCTTAAGATACATAGACCATAGCTTGGTTCAGGTTCGATCCCGGTTTGTTTTCTAATATTAGACCTTAAAATTTGCCAGCAAACCCAAGTGGTAATTCCAAAACCATAAGTATGAACTACCTGATCATACTTTAGCCAATCGCGGACAAGCCACCATGAATACAAGACTGGCTGAGAACCATTTTCTGTCAGTGATTCTGGCATATGTATTAAACCGCCTGCCATATGTAATAAACCCCAAAAACTCATCCCCCATAACACACCCGCTGAGAAATTCACTCGCAGGTGTACCAGCGCTAGGCTTGTAATAAGAACCCCCATCACCACGATATAAAAAACAAATTCGGAGTTGCCTTGGCGCATCGCCTCCAAAATAGCGATCAGCATATAAACAGCACTGAACATAATGAGTGCTGGACTAAATATAGGTCGGTTTTTATCCATAAAATTTCAAGCTATATTGTAGCAAGAGCATCCACTTTTTTCCATCGCAGAATTATAAAAATAAGCTAAGCTGTTAATACTGTCTATTACTTATGAAATACCGCTCTCTCATTTTTGACTTCGATGGCACCATTGCTGACACACTAGATGAGGCATTAGGTATCTACAACATCATGGCTGACGAGCATAATTTACGACCCATTCAAGACGACGAGGTCCATTCCCTGCGGCACATGAAGCTCAGCGATTTTCTTGATCACTTAGCTATACCCAAAAGACTCGTACCTAAATTACTAATCAAGGGAACCAGTATGCTTAGGTCAAGAATCGGTCGCTTACCCCTGATTCCTGGTATTGCAGATGTCCTACCCACACTAAGTAAAAAGAGTGACCATTGTGGAATTTTGACGTCTAACTCCGTCGAAAACGTAGAGCTATTTTTAGAGCATCACGGTATGTCTGATATTTTCTCCTTTGTTTCATCAACATCAAAACTCACCGGTAAAGCAAAACACTTACGCTCTATTTGTAGGACATTTTCCATTGAACCAGAGGAAATCATTTACATCGGTGATGAAATTCGTGATGTCAAAGCAGCTAAAAAAGCAGGTGTCTCAGTAGCTGCTGTGGGATGGGGCTTTAACAGCCCGGAAGCCTTGGCTGGCATGAATCCCAACTTTCTTTTTCATAAGCCAAGTGAGCTACATGATCTAGTTCATTAGCTCAAAAGCTTCACTTGCTAAGTAGCATCTTGATTCCAAAGACTAACAGAACGACCCCAAAAATTCGGGTCAGGTATTGGTTACTTAGTTTGTGCATTAAGTCCGTGCCAAACCATGCTGCCAATGCTGCTGCCACCGCTGCCAGAGCAACGACGCGCCAGTCAATGAGGCCTTCCCCTTTGCGCAGCGATGTGTTTAGTGTGGCCACTAGAGATACAATCACAATGATCGCCAAGGAAGTAGCGACTGCTTTTTTTTGTTCAAAACCCAAGGCTGCCACAAACGCCGGCACCATTACGATTCCGCCGCCAACACCACACAAGGCTCCCAGCAAACCAGCAGCTAAGCCAGTAATCGTAGCGATAAAAAAAATCTTCATGGTCAGTTAAGCCGTGCACACCGTTGCAATGAGACGGTGCAATACGGTGCGGTGATCCAGACCTGAAGTTACTAGCGCTTTATCAGCATCAAGGCAGGCCTTCATAGCACCAGCCAACTTATCGACACCGAATGACTTTGCACTCTGACTCGCTAAAAACATGGGGTAAGCATTCACTCCCCCTGCCTTCTTTTGAGGTAGCCAGGCCCTCTCATTTGCGGGTAAGGCATCAAGCGCACTAGCATACTGCCGGTAATTATTACTAGGCACATTGCGCCCCTGGCTAACGACAGCAGACATGAATAAGTTGCGTACTGTTGGTATGATTGATGCTCTCAGAATACCAACTGCACTTTCCTTTCGAGCAAGTTGTTGATCAATCAATTCAAATGCACGCCCCGCGTTTTTACGCTGCAAGGCATTACCAATTTCGAAAACAACCCCCGCATGACTCAACGGCACAAGCATACGCACATCCTCTTCGCTTATCTCTCGACGATCTGCCAAATACACGTCTAACTTGTCGAGTTCACTGAGGATTTGACGGGTATCAACACCTACCAGCGTAATAAAAAGATCCAAGGCCTGCCCGGAAAAACTCAAACCCAAACTGCCAGCTTTATTCTTAACAACAGGGATCATTTCCTGCTGCCAGCCATCACGACCAACATCTGGTTTATCAAACACCTCCATCTCAGCAACCTTGTTAAGAAACTTGTAAAAACGTCTACCTTTGTGAATCGCAGTACTACTAATGAGGAAATGTACATCTTCGGGTAAGCCCTCTTCAAGGCAAGTTATCAACGCCTCTGTACCCTCCTTAGCTCGCTCAGCCTCGCTGGTACGATCACTGCCGAGGAAATTAGCATTTTTTAGCCATACCGTTTTACCGCCTCCAAAAAAAGGCAGTGTTTGTAAGGCTTCAATTGCCTTGCTGCAAGCAGTATGAGCATCTTCCGCATTACTGACTACCCCGTCGATAGTCTCTTGAGAAAAGTCGTCTCCACCTTCGGGCTTCAACTTTGTATAGAGAGCAAGAGCCGCTTCCGCAACACTGCCCTCATCTGAACCATATATGACATGGATTTGACTCACGTTGCAGAGAATTAGAAATGGCGCGCCAACAAGCAAGTTCTAAAAGAACCTGCCACCGGTAAGGTTAATAACCACATCACCCAAATAGGCGATAGACAAAAACCTACCGCTGACTATATTAATATCACTTAACTATAAATCACGAACGTTGGTTTTTTCAAAAAATTGAAAAATCTTGGTCGTGTTATAAGTATAAATATTCGTAGTTTTAAAACACCTATTCATGATAATTTCATTACGCAGTTCGATTCTTGCCGGTTTCTCCGGTTTTCTACTTTCCTCTCTCCTCGTTAACGCAGAGCCAGCAAAAACCGGTCAAGCGGGGCTTGTACCCGATGCGCCCACCAAACCCCTCAAGGCTCTATTAATTGCGGGTGGTTGTTGCCACGATTACGCCGAACAACACAAAATTATTTCTAAGGGTCTGCAAGAGCGTGCCAACATCCGTGTAGACGTCATCTGGACTCCAGACAAATCAGTCGACCCACCCTTCGATTTCTTCAAAAATGCTGACTGGGCTGAGGGTTATGATGTCGTCATTCATGATGAATGCGCCGCTGGCAACAAAGATCCACAGGTATTAACTAACATCCTCAACGCTCACAAAACAATACCCGCTGTCCATCTTCACTGTGCAATGCACTCTTATCGGACCAAGGAATGGGCTAAGCATCTCGGCCTCCAATCCACGAGCCATGGTCCTAAGGCACCAATCTCTTTCGAAATCGTTGATCAAGAGCACCCCATCACCAAGCCTCTTAAAAACTGGATCATCAGCAAAGATGAGCTCTACAATAACGCTGAGGTTTTCGACGCTCACGCACTTGCAATAGGCAACCAGACTTACAAAAAGGGCGGTAAGGATGTTACTGACTCCGCTATTGTTGCCTGGGTCAACACCAAGCATGGCGCTCCCTCGTTCTCCACCTCACTTGGCCACTACAATGAGGTCGTTCAAAGCGAGGAATACCTAAATTTAATAACCCGAGGTGCTCTTTGGGCATGTGGTAAAATCGACAAACCGGCTTACAATACCCCTTACACCGGCTCTAATACCATTACCGAAATTCCAGCTAAGACGTCAAAAAAAAAGTAAAGAAGTAGCGTTAGGCAACCCGCCTGCCAATGCCTTCTTTGCTGAGGTTACAGCACAGTCAACTCAGTCAAGCCAAGGTCATCATACCTGGCACACGATCGACGGTAATACCAAAACGCGATGGTGCGCGAACTCAGGTGCTAAACCTACATGGATTCAGTTTAAATTCGAAAAAGCCATTAACTTGGGTGGTGCTGAAATTGAGTGGGAGATGCGCGGCCAATGGATGCAGTATAGCATCGAAACCTCCTCAAACGGTAAGAACTGGACTAAGGCATTGGACGCCTCCAAGAACACCACTGGAGGCACTCGTAGGGATAAATTTTCCGCCACCGATGTACGCTTTATCAAGCTCAACATCATCGGACAGCAAAACAAGCTCTGGCCGAGCCTCTGGGAAGTCCGCCTCTATGATCAAAATGACAAACAAGTTCGCTTGTTCCCTCGTGTTGAACAGCAAACAGCTCCAGTAGCTAAAACCTCCACTAAGGAAGACCCCTACCAGAAATCTGGGAACTACAAACCTCACCCTCACCGCTTAAATGCCGAGGATGAGGCTAAGCTACTCAAAGACGTCTCTGTCCCTGAAGGATTCACAGCCAGCCTCTTTGCCCCGTGGCAAATGGCAAACTACCCCACCTACCTCGCCGCCGCCCCTAATGGTGACCTCTACGTCTCCTCCGATGGAAACGCCTCCGGTGGTCGCCAACCTGGACGCGGACGAGTGCTAAGACTGCGCGACACCGACAACGATGGGCGTGCCGATGAAGTCACCGAGTTTGTCCGCGATGTAGATTCTCCACGTGGCCTGCTCTGGGACCACGATCGCCTTTACCTTTTACATCCACCGCACATCACGGTTTACCATGACGTAGACGGTGACGGCGTTGCTGATTCGTCCAAACGCCTCATCTCCGATATCGCTTTTGGTTTTAAGGACAGAGCTGCTGACCACACGACTAATGGATTAGAAATGGGCCCTGATGGGTGGATCTACATCGCTGTTGGCGACTTCGGTTTCATGAATGCTACTGGAACTGATGGCCGCACGCTCCAGATGCGTGGTGGCGGTGTCGTTCGCTTTCGCCCAGACGGCAGTGGTATGGAAACTTTCTCAGATGGAACGCGCAACACCTATGGAATAGCCATTACGCCTACACTCGATTTTTTTGCCCGTGACAATACCAACGACGGTGGTGGCTGGAATGTGCGTCTGCACCACCTCTCTGGCCTCGAAGATCACGGCTACCCACGTCTTTATATGAATTTTGCTGACGAGACCGTAGCTCCACTCGCTGACTACGGTGGCGGCTCCGGTGTTGGCGCCTTCTATCTCGGCGAGCCCGGCATCCCCGCTGCATGGAACAACCGCCCCTACACCTGTGACTGGGGTCGACAGGGATCCTACCGCCACATCCTCGAGCCTCACGGCGCCACCTTTAAGGAAACAGCCAAGCCAGAAATACTCATTAAAATGTCTCGCCCTACCGATGCCGATGTCGATGGCTTGAGCAATATCTATCAGGCCTCATGGATAGGGCCTGCCAATTTCACTTGGAAGGGACCAGAGCAAGGCTATATCGCACGAGTTAGCCCGACCGGTTATCAACCAAGCCCGCTACCCGACTTTGCCAAACTCAGCGACGCTCAGCTCGTTGAAATCATCCGCACCTCACCGAGTCACGTTCGCTCACTTGCCGCGCAGCGCACCCTACTACGCCGCCCAGCCAACGTAGAAACCAATAAAGCGTTACTAATGTCCGCTCAGGACCGATCACTTGATATCGGTAAGCGCATCCTAGCCCTCTATGCCATTACTCAGCGCGGCTTGGACAGCCGACATAGCCAGAAAGTACTCGATCTTATTTTACCCGCATTTAGTTCCAGCCCAGCGAATGATCCCATTATTGCATTTGTCACGCGCGCACTCGGGGATCTCGCCATCGATACTCGCACAACTGGTCAGCCAGGGCCCACCAGCAATGAGTTCCTCAAAAAACAACTCCATGCCAAGCAGCCTCGCGCCATAATAGAAGCTATTATCGCCACCACATTTCAAGGTAAAGCCGAGCTCGCCACGGACATCGCTCGTCACCTTGATAGTGAAGATGCCCTGATTCGACACACCGCCTATCGCGCCCTCGCCAAGCTTGACGCTCATGAAGTGGCGCTGACTAAGCTCAAATCCGATCAGCCAGCTGTCCGCACTGCTGCTGCACGTGCACTGATGAGAATGCACATAAAAGAAGTGGTCGATGTTCTCATCGCCAGACTCAGCACCCAAACCGATCCTAGCAAACGCCAGTCAATTTTAGCCATCCTGGCACGACTTTACCAACGTGAAGGCAAATGGACAGGTGACTCATGGAGCACCCGGCCAGATACCCGTGGTCCTTACTACCAACCCGAAACCTGGCAACAATCCACACGTATCCTAGAAGCACTCAATGGTGTGCTTGAGAACCCCGCCACAACCAAGGAAGAAAACTCCACCCTTGTTTCCCTACTCGGTAAAAACCGTATTCAAAACAACCGTGGCCTGCAGCGCATTATCACTCTCGCTAAGAATGATTCATCACTTTTGCCCACCTTACTCGGTCAACTCGCAGATAAAGAAAACATTCCTTCCGAAGCTATTCCTCTGATCATTCAAGCAGCAAAAAATACTAAAAACCCAGCTGAAACTCATAAGGTCGCTATTCCCATCCTTCTGACATTGAATCACCCCGAAGCTTTTGATGCGCTGATGAGCTCACTGGAAGCTCTGATGAATGACAGTAAAGCGAGTAAGATTCGTGATGATATTCGCCAACACCTGATGGCATCCCCCCAGCTAGAAAATTATGTTGAGCGATTCATCCCGATCTATCAACAATCACCCGAAAGCGCCAAAGGCCGCTGGGCCGCTCAGGCACTCCTACAACTCGCAAGTGGTAAAAATATAGGTATTGAAGCTCGCGAAAGCAGCCGCAAGGCCATCGACTCCACTTGGCCAGTTAACAACCAGTACAAGCACACGCTTATGGAAGCTGCTTTCTGGACCAAGATTGCCTACCTTAATGACCACATCAGCTTGATGCTCAGCTCGGCTGACGCTGGCCTCAAAAGACGCGCAACGGGTGCAGCAGGTCGCCTTGGTATCCAAGCGCCCGGAGTAGATAAAACACCAAAGATATCTAGCCTTAAACCCGATGAGGCTGTGACTCAGATCCTCAACCATAAAAAGGGCAATACCGTCCTTGGCGAAGCCATCTTTGCACGTGCTACTTGCAATGCCTGCCACACCGTCAGTGCTGATGAACCCCCAAAAGGCCCCTACCTCGGATCTATTGCCAACATCCTTCGCCCTCAGGACCTTGCTGAAGCGATCATCTTACCCAACAAAGCCATAGCTCAAGGATTTAAGACCAACCTGATCAACCTGAAGAGCGGTGCAGTTCACATGGGTTTTGTGACCGATGAAGCTGGTGAAACAGTGACTGTTAGAGACATCACCAGTAAGAAAACCACCTTCAATAAATCAGATATCTCTAGTCGCAATACTCTACCAAACTCTCTCATGCCTGCAGGCTTAATGAATAGCTTTACCGTGCACGAAACCGCTAGTTTGCTCAGTTATATAACTGGTCTCGCCAAGTAAATCGTCACTGATTAAAACCGCTTTCTGATAGCTACCGAACCAAACCCTTGAGGGTCTTCTTGAGATTCATATTGTTTGCCGCGGTAGGTGTGCACATATCCAAATTCCCAGTTACCGCGGCGTATCCCAAAGCCAATGTATGCCTCCCCAACCAATGGCTCTCTTTTAATATTTGTGTCGTAACTTCTAAATACTGGACCATCGATGGTAATATCATGAAAAACCGCACTGCCCCGAGCGCCTAAGATAGCGTACACCGACCATCTCTCATCATTACCATCACCATTAGTAAAAAGTCTTTGAGTGTGTGCCGTTTGTGTTAACCGGGGATCAGAAAACTCAACTGGCAAGTTCCAACCAATACGAATGAGTCCACCAATGTGAATATCGGTTAAGAAGTTACCTAATGATATACCAGCCTCGTGAAATCCGTCGATTTCCAGATCCATCGGCAAGTCTGCATCTTCTAGTAAATGCCAGCGCCTTTTCTGATTAAAGATAACATTCAATGTTGGCTCATTAGGCATTTGGCTATCCCATCCTTGAAACTTATCTAGGTTACGAATGTCATGAATATAGTCTTGAGTATCTTCAGCAAAAGCGTGTGGACCTACCGTGCCTAATGATATTTCCACGGAGTTCAAGGTGCGATGATCGCGAGCATGCACCGAAAACCCAAGCCCCAACCAGCCAACATAAGGTCGCTGACCCGGGTCTGGTAGCTCGGATAATTTATTATCAGGAGTAAACATCAACTGTGTCAGTGAAAAACCATAGCTATAACGAATTTTAGAGGGATCATTTAAACCCCAAATTTTTTTCATCAGTTCAGAGCTATCTTTTCCGCCACTTAAAAAATCAAGACTCTGCTGAATAAACTTAATATCAACTGCTGGTGTTCCCGGTGTGATATAGGATAATCTTCCTCCCGAAGTGTAGTTTGCATCTTCACCATTAAAGAGGTCATTTTCATAGTAGAACGTGAGATAACTTTTATCTTTATTTGAATGTTCATCCCCGTAGATATTTGAAGAACAAATCACAAAAAGCACGCACAACAATATGAGTGCTGGGTTTACATACAGATTGTAGGTTGATGAAATTTGAATCATAATGGGTGATTATAGGGCTATGATTGGTTATGTGGCATAATGAGTAAGTTGAACTAACTCATTTATTACCTTTATTGCGGGGCTACAATAAGTTCATCGCCCACTTTAACATCAATTGACCCGCCGGGAAACGATCCAGGGAGTGGGTCTGCAAAATAGTTATCATCAATATCTATTCTAGAAACAACTAGCCTTCCAATGATCCCGGTACCTCGCCTTATCGCAAGCTCTCTACCCTCCCTGACTTGACTGGCCACTTTAACATCCAAAACAATCACAAAGATGCCTTGATCTTGTGCTACCTCACTCACTTGCGCCATCACAGTTGCTATCGAAATCATCTTTGCGCGGCGTTGATCTTTGTTGAGCTTCCCGGCCTCACGCTCTGTTATCACCTCTGCTTCTTGTTCTGCTACCTCACGCTTTTTTCTTTCTGCATCAAGTTGCTCTGAGAGGAGACGTTTTTGCTCTTCTAGCTCTACCAATCGCTGTGCAGTCATATTTTGAGGCGGCGCCATAACGGGTGTTGATCCCGCGTATGCTTGTCCCGCCTGCAAGCGGTTGATTTCGGCTTGTAGGCGTGCATTTTCATCCATCAACACTTTGGCGCTGGTGAGTTGATAGCCCTCTTCTTCACCACCCTTCATTGCGGAGTAGGATAAAATTAACGCCGCGATTAAAATCGCAGCGGTAGATCCAAGCAAAATATGCGTGATATTCATGACTTCAATTTGAACCAAAGTGACCCTACTTAACAAGACCTAATCTCACGCTACGGTAATTACTATATGTCGATTAACAGGGTGACTATGACTACGATCTTGCAAAATGAAATACATCCAGCCAGCTTTCTCTCCATGGGTGAAGGTAGTATCAGCTTAGCAGTGCTAGGAAGTGGAAGTAAGGGAAATGCCGCGATAGTACGTTGCGGATCTACTCACATCCTTGTCGATGCTGGCTTAAGTGCAAAGCAACTCATGCTTCGCATGAGCGCTGTGGGGATTGCCCCTGAAAAACTTGATGCCATTTTAATTACACATGAACACAGCGATCATGCACAAGGAGTGGATGTATTATTACGACAGCGTTCCATTCCTGTTTTCGCCAATGCTTTGACTCGTGAAGCATTAAGTCACAAAATGAAAAGTGCCATCACTTGGAAGGTTTTTCACAGTGGCCAGGAATTCAAAATCGGAGAGCTTATGGTCAATAGTTTTCAGATTCCACACGATGCCGCTGAACCGGTTGGATTTATTCTGAGCTCAGGTAACACCCGCCTGAGTATGGTGAGTGATGTTGGGTATGTGACCAACTTGATGCGTGAGAACTTAAAAGGTAGTGCTGGTCTATACATTGAAGCGAACTACGACCAAGACCTTCTCGAAAAAGATACCAAGCGACCATGGGCAACCAAGCAACGCATTGTCTCCCGTCACGGCCACCTGTCCAATCATCAGACTGCTGAACTCCTTACTGAAGTGGCATGCAAAAAACTCAAGTTTGTGATGCTAAGTCACCTCAGCTCAGACTGTAACAGCCCCGAAATAGCATCACAGACAATATCTAATGCCCTCAAAGATTCTGGTTTGAATGAGGTGGATGTGTTTTGTGCGCATCAAGACGAGCCCAGTCAATGGATCGATATTCACGAGGCCACCATCGAAAGTGATATATTTGAAACCAACTTATTCGACGATCAACTATTCGACAACTAAGCGCATAGGAATCATGTTGGAGTGCTCAAAGCCCTCTTTTTTGAAGAAATTCTGAGATTCTTCGCCTATTTTATCAGTCAGTAGAGTGATTCTTTTGAAGTTTTTATGCTTCGCAAAGTCCTTAACATAATTAAGCAGCATGGTTCCGTAGCTTTGGCCACGATGATTCGGGTGAATGATAAAATCCTCTAATAGAACAACTAACCCCCCCATAGCAGTAGAAATTGTAAATAATAAGTTCACCATGCCGAAGATACGGTCGTCATTGCGAAGCACAAAGATACGGCCCCGATTTGGTTGTTCTAAAATGAGTGCTAAACCACGCTCGTGAGCCTCCCTATCGGGCATGAAATCGCCTTGTAAGCTCATCAATTCCTCAACGAGTTGGACCAACTCGGGTAAATCTTCAATGGTGGCGGGCTCTACCCGGACGTTTTGCCCTTTGCTAGATTCTTGATTAGTGGTTAAATTTTCCATCTGATAAGCTTTTTTTAGCATCATTTGGGCCTCTGTGGAGTTTTTTTTAAGAAAATTGCCAGTCTGTACGAATGGCGGGTTGACAAGAGGCTAAAAATCCCTAGGTTGCCCGCCCGTCCGCAGTGCAAACTCGGACACAATAGCAATTACTGATTAAACATCTACCACTTTCACCATGAAACGCACCTACCAACCGTCCAAGCGCACCCGCAAACGCCAGCACGGATTCCGCGCACGCATGAGCACCAAAGCTGGCCGTGACACACTTCGTCGTCGCCGTCAAAAAGGCCGCAAGCGCCTTCTGCCTAAAGGTGCTGAGATTCACTTTAAGCGCCACATTAAGCAGCACACTAAGGCTGCCTAGTCTGCCTGATGGTCGCTGCTCTGGATTTATTCATCTGTGAGTAACATTTCCACGGCCACCTATAATAAGGTGGCCGTTTTTTTATCTGATTTTCTCCGTAATCGATATTATGCGCCTGAAAAGAAAATACAGCATGACGCGTCATGCAGAGTTTGATCAGGCTCGTAAGCAAGGAAGCGCTAAAAGCGGACGCTACTTAGTAGTGAGTACACTTCCAGTATCAGAGCTATCCAACCACAGGGCAGGCATCATCATCACCAAGAAGATTGGTAATGCTGTCACTCGAAATCGACTCAGAAGGCGTATTCATAACATACTAGGCAAACACATAGATGAAATCGACTGTTCTCAAGGTAAACGCTATATCGTCACCATTCTGCGTTGGAGAGCCCCACAGGCAACTAGCATAGAGCTCGAACAAGACTGGCTCAAACAAGCATCTAAGCTTGGTTTGCTTCGTTCTTAATTCTAATTAATCACCCTTCTCCACCGCTCTAATGCTAGCAAACATCTTGAGCAGATTTATCTACTTAATCATCCGCATCTACCAAAAAGTGATTAATCCAGCTATTAAGGCTGTTACTGGTCCTCATACTGGATGTAGATTCCACCCCACATGCTCCAACTATTTTCTACAAGCTGTCAAAACGCATGGTCCTTACCGCGGATCATGGCTTGGCACTTGTCGTATATTTCGATGTCATCCTTGGGGTAAATCCGGAGAAGACCCAGTTCCTCCGAAAAAATAATTTCTACTAACACAATCAACCACTAATCATTACTCAGCATGGACCGTAAAGCATGGATCATACTCTCAATCTGCGGATTACTTCTCGCGCTCAATTTTTATTATAAACCTGAGCCACCTCAGCCAGCACCGATAACAAATCAACCAGAGGCCAGTGACACAAACAACATAAGCGAAACCACTAAAAATGGTAATGTTGATGATGTTGTAAGCACACCAAAAGGTAAGTTATTTAATGAGGCTCCAGTTCCTGCGGTTGGCGAGAATATCGAAACCCTAACATCGAAAGATAAAGACGGTAACAATGTTGTTGAGTTTGCTATCTCTTCTAGTGGTGGTGGTATCAAAACCGCGACCTTAGTGGATCAGTTTGCTGTTGGTTCAAATACTGAAAAAGTAGTGCTTAACATGCACTCACCCGCAACCATTGGATCTATCTGCGATGGTCCTGATGATTTTGCCGACCTTTACTACACTATAGTCAAAGATAATGGTTCTATTTATTGTGAGGCAACTACACCTGAAGGTCTCAAAATCACCAAGAAATGGTCTTTAGATCAGGAGTCAGATCAACCTGGTGCACAATGGACGATCAACCTTACGATCACGTTAACCAACAATGGACAGGCTCGAGTTCAATTATCCAATTTCTCTCTCTACGCTGGTTCAGCATCACCCCTTCACCCAAGCGAGTGGGAAAACCAAGGAGGTGCATTTTTTCTCGATAACGGATCTCTCACCAACAAAGATAGCAGCTGGTTTAAAAAGGGGTTCTTCCGCGGAGCACGCCAGCTCTTCAGTGAGACAGTAAACGACCTCGAATACGCAGGTGTATCAAACCAATTCTTTACCACGTTGATTCGCCCAGATCGTAAGTATGTATCTAACTTCTGGGCTAAATCCAGTAGTGTTCGTATCCCGGGTGATGATCCAGAAAGCCCTAAATACGGTGTTCGTGCTGGCTTTACTTTACCGGAACGTAAACTTGCTCCGGGTGAGTTAGAGAATTTCTCATGTAAGCTCTACATCGGTCCAAAGTACTACAGTGTTTTAAAGAATATGGAGAACGATACAGCCGAAGTCATGAACTACGGTTGGTTCACCCCTATTAGTGTTGTTCTGAATAATGTTCTTAACTGGCTTCACGGTACAGCCTTCTCAAAAACCGCCGATAAGTGGGCTTGGGGACTATCTATTATCGCGCTTACCATTCTTATCCGTATCACTATCTGGCCACTACACAACAAATCGACACGCACCATGAAGCGCATGTCGAAATTGCAGCCATTGATGAAAGATCTTAGGGAGAAATATAAAGACAACCCTAACAAACTGAATCAGGAAACGATGAAACTCTACAAAGAGTATCACGTTAACCCAATGGGTGGTTGTCTGCCCATGTTTTTGCAGATCCCCATCTTCTTTGGTTATTATCGTATGCTTCAATATGCTGTTGAATTACGCGGTCAAAGCTTCCTCTGGGTAGATGATCTATCGATGCCTGATACAGTGTATGAGCTGCCCTTTGGCCTACCTTTCTTGGGGGATAAGGTACCAGTGAACCTTCTTCCCATCTTGATGGCAGTAACCATGGTCTTACAAATGAAAATGACTCCGAAGACTGGAGATAAAATGCAACAACGCATCTTTATGTTGATGCCACTTATGTTCTTCTTCTTCTGTTACAACTTTGCTTCGGCCCTTGCCTTATACTGGACGACTCAAAACATCTTCTCCATTGGTCAGACGTGGTTAACTAATCGCATGCCAGAGCCTGAACTTCAAAAACGTAACAAGCCTGGTAAACCTGGTAAGAAAACCTTCATGGAGCGCATGGCAGAACGTGCTGAGAAAATGCAAAAGCAACAAGCAGGTGGAACCAAAGGGGCAATGCGAGATGCCACACCTTCTGATAAAAAGCCTGGGAAAAAGCGTAATCCTAAAACTGGAGGATAGTAATCAGCTTAGTTATCTTGCTGTATTACTTCCTCGTCTAGTTTGTTTAGGCTAGCCTGCTTCTACTAATTTGCTTCAGCAACACCCTCGGTTGTATGACTGTTCTCGAGTCAAGTATCCTATATGGAACTCACCCTGAATGTGATAAAGTTCCTATAGGCTATTTCTAGTTGACCTCAGTGTTGATTAACTCGGCAAAAACCATCGTTCCAGCATCAGTTTCTAAAGTGCTAATCACGGTGACATCTTGAGTTGTGTTTAGCTTATTACTGGCGTTGTTAACCACAATCATGGAGCCGTCAGGCAGATAACCAACCGCTTGGCTCTCATCTTTACCGGTGCGCACAAGAGGCAAACGTATGCGCTCTCCTACCGCAATTTTAGGCTTCAGCGCATGATTAAGATCATTGATGTTCAGCGCTTTTACACCTTGTAAGCGAGCCGTCTTAGCTAGTGCTTCGTCTGCGGTTAATAGTCTTGCTCCGACAAGTCTACAGATAAATAACAATCGTGCATCGGTAGTATCTGACTCTTCATCAGGTTCTGAATCTTGAATTGTGATTTGAAATTTACTGCTACCCTGTAAGCGCTCTAAAACCTGTAGTCCCCTTTCACCTCTGGCTTTCTTACTGGCGGTATCAGAGTTTGCCATGATGTGTAGGTCTTCAAAAACAAAACGCGGTATAACTAGATTACCGTCTATAAACCCCGTATTAAGTATCTTATATAGCCGGCTATCGGTGATTATATCGATATCAAGCAAGAGTGGTGGACCAGGTGCTGACTCTTGGTGAAATCGAATATATGGAATAAGAAGTGAGAAATCATCACGACCACTACGTAGGGCTAGAACAGAGCCTAAAAATCCTAGGCTTGCATACAGAGATGCATTGATCACTAAAGTTACAGCTTCTAGTTGGTCAATTTTACCCAAGAGGGTTGCCTCAATAAGTTTTACCAAGCCACGAGAAAGTAGCCAGGCGCAGAAAACACCGATAAGCAGTCCTACTGTTGCATTCGAAAAACCACGAAGAGTAAATTTCTTAGTAAGTGATTCCACTAAGATAAAGAACATCGCTAATAACAACCCGCCGATCACTCCGATCCATATTTTTTCTGATCCACCAATGTGGTTTGCCATAGCTGCTCCAGCTAATTCACAAATGAGTAGATACAGTAACCGTGCAATGTTGACTGATCGTATACCTTTAAGCCTCTCCATAGAATCGAGATTGCATGATTCATTTACACTCCGCAAGTCAAAGTATAATAATGGTTTATACAATAGATCTTTCAAATCTACCACTATCTTTATTATCAATCATTGATTTCTTGTCTTCAACAAAAATAACAAGCAACGTAACAAGCATGGAAATACCTGAATTTACAACTCATGAAAACATTATGTTTTTTGACACCGACTGTGCTGGCGTTGTAAACAATATTGCCTATCTACGCATGATAGAAACTTGCCGTACCCATTTAGGAGCAAGCATGGGTATGGATTTTAAGTCGATGACAAGTAGTCAATTATTTCCTGCTGTTGTTCGAACAGAGATTGATTATCGAATGCCGGCTAAACTTGGTGATAAGATCAAAGTCTGTGGCAAACTTGATCAGCTTGAGCGTGCACGATTTTGGTGCTCATTCGTCATGACAAGGCACTGTGACGATCGTGTCCTTGTTACCTGTCGTCAGTCTCTAGCTCTCGTGCAAATGAATGGAGACATGCCTGCGCGTCCAAAGCGCTTAC
>Ga0102904_1000085_pt1 | contig 17313 bp, 11 predicted proteins | sample Colrivmeta1556A3_FD_79179 | JGI IMG/M metagenome (GOLD analysis project Ga0102904, IMG submission 79179) | Estuarine microbial communities from the Columbia River estuary - metaG 1556A-3 | ecosystem: Environmental > Aquatic > Marine > Intertidal zone > Estuary | place: USA: Columbia River... | reverse complement strand
GAATTCCGCGGGCTCAGGATGGGATCCACACTGTGTTCGTCGGGGGTGAGGCTGTACTTGAATGTGTCGCGCAGGGCATGGGGGTAAAAACCTCCGGCGTGGGTGGGGTCGATTTTTCCCCAGTGCGTTCCCCATTTGTTATCGGGATCGAGATCTTTCTCGAGCGGACGCCCCAGCCAGTTGATGTCCACGGTGGCAAAGCCCTGGGTGGCATAGTAATGGCCCCGGCTGCGGCTGGCACTCTGGGCCCCGCCATGGCTCCAGACAAAGGCGGGATTTTTTTTGCCGTTGTCGGGAAAAGAGTAATAAGCGGCGATGCGGGAGTCACTACCTTTGAAAGTGCCCACCTTGAATGTGATCAGCCGGGTGACCACCCCATTCTCTCTCCATTCCTTGTGGGTGGTGACCTCAAGATCTTCCTTGCGCGGATCATAATCTTTCCAGAGCTCAAGGGCAGTTTGTGGCACTTCCGAGGCCACGGTGTATGGGGTGAGACTATCCTTTTGCGCTGAGGCCGTGGGTAGCGTGAAACAGGTCGCCAGTAAGCTGGTGACCATGAGTGCCGGGGTGGTAGTGAGATGCTTGATCATCATGCTGCTGATTGGCTCTCTCACTTTTTCTTCCTTGCTTTGGGTTTATGCACCTTGATGCCGGGAACCTTGGTGATCGTTGGTCTGTTTTTTTGAATGGGTTTCTTTTTCAACAACGCTGCGGTTTCTTTTAAGATGGCGATCGCTTCCGGCTGGACCACACCCTTGCCATCAGGCCCGACATTGAGCAGGAGATTGCCGCCTTTTTCGTTGATATCCTTCAGCTTGTTGTAAACCGTTTGGGCATCCTTCCAGGCTTGATCGTGCTTCTTGTAACCCCATGATTTATTCATGGTATAGCAACCTTCCCAGTGCTTTGGAAAAGCACCACTGAAGTGCTTCTGCTCTTGGGTGACGAAGTCCAGCTCAAAGCCCTCGCGCTTGGCCACGCGGTTGTTGACGATGACATGAGGACTCGTTTCCCGAATGGCACGGTAGAGCTCCATGCCGTCCTTCATGGTCCACCAGGCTGCCCAGTCACCATCGAACCAGAGCATGGCAGGATCATATTTCTTGAGCAGCTCAAGGACTTGGTTTTTTTGATAATCGACGTATTCCTGCTTGCGCCCCTCACCGAGAATGGTCTTTCCTGACCAATCCTTTTTCCCGAGTTCTGAGGGGCGGCTCTGTGATGGATGGTTCCAGTCAATGATGCTGTAGTAGAGGCCGAACTTTATGCCGTGCTTCTTGCAGGCCTGGCTGAGTTCTTCGAGGATGTCGCGCCCCTTGAAGGGGGTATTGGCGACATCGAAATCGGTGTATTGGCTGTCCCAGAGGCAGAACCCCTCATGGTGCTTGGCCGTGATCACCAGATAGGTCATCCCAGCCTCCTTCGCGCTACGGACGATGAAATCAGCATCGAAATCAACCGGGTTAAAGGCCTTGGCAAGCTCGGCGTACTCGTCCCGGTCTATGTTGGCGTTGCCCTGGATCCACTCGGCATATTTCTTTATCTGTTTGCCTTTCCATACCCCTCCTACTTGGGAATACAGACCGAAGTGGATAAACATGCCATACTTCGCCCCCGCGAACCATTCCATCCGGGCATTGTAGGCCTGGAGCGATTCTTTCTCAGAAGTTTCAGCGTGGACGAATGCAGAAGGCAGAGCTACCAGCAGTATTAGTATTATTTTGCGGGTGTTCATGTGTTTTTTATTGGTTGATCGTTACTTTGGTGATGTTTCTCTCGCCATCTTTGTTCATAGCTGGGGGCTAACGGGTGGATTGGCCCTTCTCAATTTCAGCCAACCGTTGCTCCATTTGCCGCACGCGCTGCCGATGTTTGTCCCGTAGATTTTTCTTTTGGGCTAGGTCGGCGGAGAGATCGAACAACAAGGCGGGGGCATCGAGTGAGTCGCCTTGCCAATGCTCTTGAAACCACTCGGGTTCGCGCGTGTTTCCACCTTTGCGCAAATAAGCCCAGTCTCCTTGCCTTAGTCCCAGCTTGCCGTTGGCAGCGTGTAAGACCATCTCTTTGCGTACTGGCTCATCCCGAAGCAGGGTAGGCAATATATCCACGCTGTCTTCTGCGTCACCTTCTTCCAGGGGTGCCCCAACGATTTTAGCAATCGTAGCAAACAAATCGGTTTGCGATACGATAGAGTCGATTCGCCGACCACCATCGATACCTCCCTTTGGCCAGGTAACGATGAAGGGAACGCGGTGTCCGCCTTCAAGCAAATCCCGCTTCAAGCCGCGCAGCGAACCGGAGGGGTTGTGCTGATGCTTTTGAATCAAGTCCCGCATGAAGGGTGCCGGCCCATTATCACTGGAGACAACCAAGAGAGTGTTCTCATAAACTCCCGCGGCCTTTAATGCCGCTACAATCTGGCCGACGGAGTCATCCGTCTGGACAATGAAATCGCCGTAGGGTCCCGCCTCGCTGCTCTGTTTGAACTTCTCCTTTGGAACAATCGGTGAATGCGGTGAGGTGGTGGCAAACAATAAGAAAAACGGATCGGGTTTCTTGCTCTGCTGCTTGATGGTTTCGACTGCCTTGGCTGTGATAGCCGGCATGACCTTGTCGAGCTGCCATCCCTTTTCACCGGGGCCGACGCCATGAATATAGCCTCCCGGCATCACCAATTGCTTCCTGAATTTTCTACCGTCCACATCTACTGGGTCGCAGGTTAGGCGGTCATTTTCTATGAACGCGTATGGTGGCATATTGGGCACATCATCGCCAAAATAGTAATCAAACCCAGCTCCTAACGGGCCGCCTTTGATGGGCTTGCTCCAGTCAAACATGTCGCAGGTCGCGGTGCTGGTTCCTCCACCGATGACGGACTTAGGTGGCTTTTTGCCACCCTTCCACGGCCAGTCAAAGCCGAGGTGCCACTTGCCAACACATGCGGTGAAATAGCCCTTGTTATTCAGGATTTTTGGAAGCGTGACGCGATCTTGATCAATGGCGGATTCTTTCCACGGGTTGAGACGCCCAATTTTTCTGCGCCACGAATAACGCCCCGTCAGCATGGCGTAGCGGCTCGGGCTGCACACGGTACTGGGGGAGTGCGCATCCGTGGCCCAGACACCGGCCTCAGCCAGCGCGTCCATGTGCGGTGTTTTGACTTTTGATTCCGCATTGAGGAACGATACATCGCCGTAGCCGAGGTCATCGGTGAGGACGATGACAATGTTGGGTTTACTGGAAGTGCTTTTGGCCTGCTCAGCTTCAGCCCCTAAAACCAATGAAGTCGTTGTGAGAACAGTAAATATGAGAGCAAGTTGTCGTTTGTTCATGGCAGGTTTGGTTTGAGCGTCAGTAGGATTGATGGCGAAGCTTGATCACTTCAGGGTATAGAAACGCTGACTGTATCAGGTTCTATCATTTCTCCTATCCCCATTTTTTAGGAGGCGCTTGGGCCGAGAACATCGGAGGTAAGCTCCAGTTTAAGTTGAAGTAGCCGCCGGGGGCGGCGGCTTGAATTTGGAACCGCCGACTTTGTCGGGGTGCCTTCGGCCTGTTTATCCGTATCATGCTCGCCCCAATCAAAAAATCGCTTTCCACCGGGATAGCCGTTGTAATTCATATGAGACTTGTCCGCGTGGAGCTTGGACTTTCCGGCAGACTACAACTTGTAAAAGGCATCGAAAGAGGCTGAGGCACAGTAGGCCTTCTCAAAGAATGCCCCGCGTGCCGCCAGGCGTTCGAGATTCGGTGTTTGGATCGGGTTGTTCTTGTCGAACAGCGTCGTCCAGTCGTTCATGTCATCAATGGCGATGAAGAGGATATCCCTTTTCGTGGCGGGAGTTTCCACATCCGCTTTCGGCTCCTGCGCACTGCACACGGAGGTGGGCAGGGTAAGGAGCAGAGTTGATAGAATTTTCTTTGTTACGTTCATCGTGTGTTCTCTTTTATCCCATTCCCAGCTATGGGATAAATCGACTTCATCTGCCAGGCGGAGACCTTCTTGACCCGCAGGTCGCCTCCTTTGGAGAAGAGGCTGACGTGAAGGTCATCGGCATCATAGTCATGCCACGCGACTGCGGCCTGACGGTCGTTGGCAAATACCTCGATTAGGTGCTTGTCGATGAAGATGCGCAGGGTGAGATCCTCGCCCTCTTTAAGCTCGAAGGGTGGCTTGGTGTAGCCGACGTTTAAGGTCTTGCTGCCCTTGCCCGATGAGATCGTGAAACCCTTATCGCCTTCTTCATTACAGAGCACTTTAATGCCGAACTCGTCGGCGGCGGGAGCTTCCAGCACGACCTCCAGTTCCATGGCATCGCCAGAAACGCCCTCCAACATGTGAGTGCTATTACTTTTGACCGTGAGATCCGTAACCGTCTTTTCCTCGCTGCGTAGTTTTTTGAGTTCACGCAGGGGTTTGATCAGCAGGGTGCCCTCATCGGAAAGGCTCAGTTCGCGCGGCAGGGACTGGATGCCGGTTTGGATCTTGCCTTTCAAAAGCTTATAAAAGTTCTTATCTTTTCTGGGGAATTTCTGCATTTTGGCATTCCTCGGGGTGCACCATGCCCACATTACCCTGCGACCATCGGGGGTCAGCAATGATTCAGGAGCAAAAAAGTCCCAAGCCGCCCAGTTCATCATGCCATGCTGCTCAGGCAAGAATTTCTCATCCTTGAAATCGCCGATGAAATACCGACATCCCAAGTCATGACTAATGCATAGAAGAACCCATTTCCCCCCGAGTTTAAACATGTTCGGGCAGGAGATATCTTCATCTTTGCTGACCCAGAGTTTCTTTTCGTCAAACTCCGGATGAAGGAGCTCGCCGATATAATCCCAATCCTTTAAGTTGTTGGACTTCATGATAACCGGAGATTCCTTGTTGCTTCTTGCGTTAAGTGAATAGTAGATTCCATTGTTTATCCATAGATCTGGATCAAAATAAGGCATGGAGGTCATGGGCTTGCCAGCCTTGTCATTCGGCAGAACAAGCTCAGGCTTGCTCCACTTATCCATGTTGTCATCCAAGGCGTAAGAAATCCAGTTACGCCCCGATCCCTGGCCGTGATAAATGATGCCCGGCCGACCGTCTTTGGTAAAGAACCCCGTGCCACTGAACATGCCATGCCCCGTTGTTTTAGGCTCCAGTACTGTTGGGTGCCACTTCCAGTGCAACATGTCTTCACTGGAGACATGGGCGAAGGCAATTCCACGATCCTTATAAATGTAGTGCAGATGGTAACGTCCATTCCAGAAGAAGGCCGGGTTGGGATCACCGGGTACTGCTGTGCCCGGCCCGGGGTGCGCCAGGTGATAGGTCAGCCAGGTTTTCGGCGGGTTCTCCGGCATTGCCGGGGTCTCGATGGACGCATTGAGGCTGGGCACGAGTAATCCCAGTAAGAGGGAGAGGAGTATTTTTTTCATGATCATTTTGATGGCTCTTTTTTGAGACCTCTTTTTTTCGGCTAGATTATCTCTACGTCAAAAAACGGAAAAAGTATCGCTATTATCGACCTTCATTTTTTAGGGGGCTAGCCGCCGCCGGCGGCGGAATGTTGAATGTTGAATTCAAGCACGCCGGCTTCACTTACAACTCGAACTGCCAACTCGAACTGCCGCAGTGCGGCATACTCACGCAAAGGACTCTGTCCATTTTTTGGCGAGTTATCGGCGGATGATGAGGACATCGCAGCGCACGAAAACGGCGAGCTTGCGGGTGAAGTCTGTTTTGCCAGAGTCATCTTTTGGTGATTGGACGGCAACGAGGCAGGGTTGTCCATCGATCATAGTGAGACCGGTGTTCATGCGGATGGAATACATGGTGGGCACCTTGATGGAGCCGTCGCCTTTTTTGGTTACCCACTGGCTCCAGTTTTCGTCTCCGACGTGGAAGACGAGTTCGGAGTCGAGTCTGAGGTCGATGATTCTGTGATCTTCACCGAGGATTGGTTCGACTTGGAGCGTAGTTCCGATGTTTCGGGTTTCGAATTCGGTGGGGGTCGGCTGGGGAATGAGTTCGAGGGCCTTCGGTGATTCGTCGGACTCGGGTGCTTCCAGTTGATGCGGGAGTTCGTAGGGTTTCCATTCGGTGGGGTAGATAAACTCGGTGATGGATTCGGTGGAGGCTGTGGAGCGTGATCTGGCGATAACACTTGTGGTTTCGAGGATGGTGGCCTTGTTTTGCTCGACGAGTTTGGTGCAGGCGTCGCGAAGGTCCTGATCATTGGCCCCTGACCTCGGTTTGGTCATGAGATTGGTGAGCTCCTCGTGCGGCATTTCGATGAACTCGACTTGAACCCGGATTTGTTTTGGGAGGTTGAGGATCTCCGCGGCGAGGCGATCGGATTCCGAGGTTGAATCTTGTGATAGAGCGACGGGAGGCGCGAGCGAGAGAGCTGCGAGTATAATAACGGATTTTAATTTTTGAATCATGGGTTCTAACTGCTAGGAATTTGCTTTTTGAGTGATGGTTGAGTGAGTGGGATGCGGGAAGTGTAGTAGGTAATGCAGGCTTTCATGATCATTCTGATCGCTCCTTGTCCGGATCTGCTTGAACATCCCCATGATAAAAGATGCCGATGACGCGGGTCGTGTTTCCTTTCATCGTTGGGAAGTCACCACCCGGGTTGCCGTCTCTGTCCATCATGTTAGCAGTAATGACGTATCTGCCCAGGTCCGGGATGTAGGCGATGTCCGGGTCCTGGATGCGGTGGTTGTCCCAGTCATCCACTTCATCCGAGCGCGGGGTGATCGCTTTGCCCACGTACTCGAAGGGCTCATTAATGTCCTTGGATTTCCAGGCCACGACCTTGTAGGGGCTGCCTTTGGATTCCCGGTCGCAGTAGATGTAATACTCTCCTCCGATCTTTTCGATGGTGGCGTCCCCCACGCCGTACTTGTGCCCGCCATCGGGGTTGGGGTCAACCGCCTTGGCGTTGACCAATTTCCAGTCCCCTAAGCCGGTGGTGGAGCTGAAGTGGGCCAGGCTGGTGCCATCCGGCCCATGCGGGAAGTCGCCATGTTCCCCGAACATGTGGAACATCCCGTCTTCGTAATAGATGCCGATGTCATCGCACTGCTTGAATGGAAAGGTGCCTGCTGCTTTCCATTTCCCGCTGGCTTGCTCCAGGGGCCCTGAGAAGGTGTAAACGATTCCTTCTTCGTAGAGATAGTAGGTGCCGTCTACCTTTACTCCGTCATCGTACTCGTAGTGTTTGCCAATGATGTATTGGTCAGAAACGAGCTCCCAGTCCGAACTGCTCCAGGAGAACTTTTTGGCCCGCCAGAGGTGGGCGGCTTCGGGCGTGTGGCTGATGATCAAGTGGTAGGGGTATTCCAGCTCAGGATCAACAAAGAGAACCGAGTCATGGTTGTTACCATGGGTGGTGGTGAAGACCGGATTATCGACCGGGCGCTTCCAGTCCAGAGGGTCAAAGCTGCTTGTCTGTTTTTTTGCCGCCTCGCTGGCCTTGTATGCCTTGTGTCCGGTGGAGTCCGTGCCGAGGATCGGGTGGAACTGCTTGGGCTTATGAGCGCGGTGTTCTTCAATCAGTGCTGCAAGCTCCGGATTGCCGATCTGGTTGTTCCACTCATGCGCGTCATCTGCGTGGTCATAAAACTCTTCTGAACCATCGTTGTAATGAATGTAGCGGTAGCGCTCGGAACGGATGCTGTAGTTGCCGGGGCCAAAGCTAGTACGTGCCATGTGGGGCCATTGCGTGTCCGGGGTTTTTAACAAGGTAGCCATGGAGTTCCCCTCGAGCTTCTCGTCTTCATTAAGTCCCGCGAGCTCAAGCAGGGTGGGGTAGACGTCCAGCAATTCCACGGACTTGTTGCAGACCTTGCCTTGGGTCACCCCTGGGCCGGCCACAATGAGTGGCACGCGCGTGCCGTCTTCCCAGAGGCTGCGCTTTGCCCAACGTTCTTTTTCACCCAAGTGGAAGCCGTGGTCAGAGTAGAGGATGATCAGCGTATTGTCTTTGGCAGAGCTGTTGTCCAGCGCGTCTAACAACTTACCCACCTGGTGGTCGACAAAACTCACGCAGGCCAGGTAGGACTGAACCAGGGGCTTCCACTCATCGTTTTTTACAACCCACTCATGAGGTGGTGCCACATGATTGCGCCGAGTCAGATTGATCCCGTATTGGGACAGGTCATCCAGATCGTTATCCAAGACCTTTGGTAATTGCACGGAGTCGAGTGGGTACAGATCGAACCACTTTTGCGGCACATACTGCGGCACATGCGGCCGGTAGAATCCAACGGCGAGGAAGCTCGGTTTGTCTTGTTTCTTTTTGAGCTGATCAACGGCCCACGCGGCGATCTTGTGGTCCGGCATCTCTTCATCACGCATCGGGTATGCTCCCCAGTCCCACAAGCGGGATCCCGGAAAGGAAGTCAGCTTCTTGCTAGGTAACGGGCCAAAGCCTCCAAACATACCGGCATAATTGGGAAGGTATCTCTTGTTCCGATGCCCGTGGAAGATCTTGCCGGCTCCCGTGACGTGATAGCCTTCGTTTTGAAAACGCATTGGCATGAGCTTGCTCTTCTTTGCGACCGGCGATGCCGCCAGATCGGGAGTCAGAAAGTAGATGCCGGATGTCTCCGGATAAAGCGAGGTCATCATGCTCGCACGCGAGGGGTTGCAAACAGATGCTTGGCAATGGGCGTTGTTAAAGAGCACTCCGCGCGCCGCGAGCCGGTCAATGTTCGGCGTCTTTGCCTGGGGGTGCCCACCCATGCAACCGATCCAGTCATTGAGGTCATCGATGGCGATGAGCAGGACATTGGGTTTGGCTGCATCAGCCGCCTTGCCGGCCGCCTCTCCAGCGAAGGTAACCGTGCTGAGGCAGGCAAGGATGAGAGCCAGTTGTCGTTTTTTCATACTCATAAGAATCTATTACGAGTTCAGCTGGATAAAGCTTGCGGGTCAAGCAAACTTGCGGCTTCGCCGCAGAATTTAGAATGTTGAGTTTTGAATGATGAATTCAAGCACAGCCGGTGGCGGAATGGTGAATAGTGAATTTAGAATGGTGAAATCGAGCAGGCAATAAAAAACCCCGCTCGGTGAGGAGCAGGGTTTTGAAAACTATTTCAATTTTCGCTTTTCACTCTTCACTCTTCCTTAGCTCCGGCGTCTGCGCAGCAGCAAGGAGCTAAGGCCGAGGCCGAGCAGGGCGGTTGAAGATGGCTCGGGGACGGCAGATAGGGTGAAGCTCTGGATCGTTCCGGTTACTGTAGTGCCATAACGGCCACCGATTCCGACAGCGTTGAAGCTCTCGTCACCCGTGAAGGCGATGGTGCCGAAGGAATTCGCACCCTCGAAAACCTCCATTGTACCGTAGTCGCTGGTACCGTTATAGCTTGTGAAATCAAGAACTGTCGTCAAGGTTTCAAATCCACCGCCAGTCGAGAGACTCGAGGTGATGTTTTCTCCTGGCGTGTAACCCAGCCCACCCAAAATCTGGATTTCATCATTTCCGCGCCACAGCCACCATGCAGCACTGGTGGGTCTGTCATGGCTTTCTCCAGTGCCCGGTGTGGTGCTCCAAAAACCAACGGTCATCATTCGAGGGCCATCTACCATGGTGTTATCCACGACAATTTCGAGCTCGAACTTGCCCTGATCCGCCGGGTTAATGACAGAAGATATATCGATATGGGCAGACAGTTCGTTGGGTGCGTTAATTGCGCCGTCCTTCGTCATGGTGGTATCGTCAGGTGAGACCCACGTCAGGCCGCCGGTTTGGAGTGTGCCGCCGTCGACGGTTTCCCCATTCAGCGTCGTGCCGTCGCCATCGGTGAAGTCATGTGCGATCAACACCACCGAGGCAGCATGGGCGGTCAGCGCGGTGAATATGGTGAGTAAGACGGTGAGTGTACGGGTTTTCGTTTTCATGGGGATATGTGGTTTGTTGTGGTTTGTTGTGGATTGAGTGATGGTAGTTGCTCTCAGACGAACAAGAGCTCGTGAACGCATCAAATCTGTTTTATTTACTCTATGAGTGTAGGCGACTTTCAAATTTCTGTCTTGGAGTTTTGGCGCATGTTTTGGTATGTTTGCAACATGCATCAAGCCTTTTGTTTTCAATGAGTTGGTACTAATGATCTCTCGTGAAGAGGCTGAATTTACAAGCATTGGAGATAGCGGCGGGCGGTTGGCTATGACTCATTTCGATAGACTTTCGGAGACCTGCCTATTTCCCGCGTAAATACTTTGGTGAAGTAACTGTGGTCGTAAAAGCCGCAGACTTGGGCAACCTGGGTAATGGTGTCATTTTTCTGATTCCTGAGCTGGAGGCAGGCCCGATAGAGCCGGAATTTAGTCACATATTTCATAGGGCTGATATGGAACAGCTTCTTGAACTGCCGCTCGAACTGGCTTCTGGAAAGATGCGCTTTGGCAGCCAATTCGTCGATGGTGATCCGCTGGGCATATTGATAGTGGATGAAATTCATGACCTCTTCGAATTTGTGATAGGGTCTTGGCAGCGAGCCGGTATCGTTACAGTTCCGCAGGATTCCTGCGAGGCCGATGACCTCACCCTGATGATCAAACAAAGGAATCTTAGTGCAAAGATACCATAGAAGCAGACCCTCGCTATTCGGGACGAGCTGGACCCGATCTATCAGGGGCCGACGGGACTTCATGACCTGCTGGTCTTCGTCCATATATTGCTGACCGATGCTGGGTTCAAAAACTTCAACGTCGGTCTTGCCGATAATTTCCGATTCATGGGTGAAGCCGCAATTATGGAGAAAAGCTTGGCTCGCCCTGACAAATTGGTTTTCACTGTTTTTCATGAACAGCTGGACATCCGGTAGAAACTCTAACAGTTCCGGCGTAGCGGACTGGCCGTCTAGGGCTTTGAAGAATTTGTTCTGTAAGGCTTTAGAGTCCATCATCTGGGGAGAAAGTAAAAATAAGAAGCGTTGATCAATGCTGACACTATTTCCACGATCTCGTTCGTTAGCTTGGCTTCATTTGCCGGTGCGTGGATCAAATCATTGTTGAGGCCAGCTGGATTTCAGCTCGTTGATGCTGAGTGAGACGTTGCCTTTACCCGATAAGCTGATGCTTCGGTTTTGGGGATCTGGCAAAGCAAAGCGAGTCGCCACCGCAGCCCCGTCGTTCGCAAACAGCTCAATCGATCCCCGGTCCACGAGGACGCGGAGCTTGACCGTGCCATTCACCGCGGGAGCGGCAAGGGTAGTATCTTTGTAAAGGAATTCCTGCTTGTCTGCCTGGTACATCACTTTCAGTCCGCGCAGGGTCCATTCAATATCCCCGGTTTTCTTTGGATCAAATTCGATGGATGCATCGAAGAGATCGGCGTCGATTTTACTGAGCGCGGCTGCCAGGTCCGCGATCGGACGATTCTTAAACTCATGTTTCTTGGTGTAGAGGCTTTCGATCTCTTTGATCGGCCAGCGGAAAAGGTGAATGCCCTCCGGGGTGGTGCGCAGTTCCATGGTAGTGGGGAAGGACATCTGCTGGTTGAAGGGCATGCCAACCTTGTCGAAGTCGCTCTTCTTCATCCAACCAATGATCACCGTGCGACCATCCGGGCTATTGTTGAAGCTTTGGGCCGCATAGAAGTTCCGGCCAAAATCGCCCTTACCCAGCTTTTTGTCCGTGGTGAAGGTCTTGCCGTCGAACTCACCAATCTCGTAGTCAAAATTGGCATCGTACAAGAGCCACTTTTTGTTGTTCGGATCCCCATCCACAGGCAGATGGACAAAATCCATGCATTCAAAGGCCCATTTGCGTTCAAAATCGCTGGCCATCGTCCAATCCGTCAGGTTGTCCGAAGTAAAGAAACGGACCCTGGCGGGACCATTGGGTATGTTCTCGTAACGCTCCTTCTTTCTGCCACGCCTGTCATGGTCTGTTAAGGTTTTCTTGACCCACAGAGCCATGATCCATTTTTTGGTTGGCTCATGCCAGAAAAGTTTGGGATCGCGTTCGCCATGATCTAAGCCCTGATTGGGAACGATGGCTTTGCCCTCGTTGAACAGCTCGAAGGTTCGCCCTTTGTCCGTGCTGTAGGCGAGCGCCTGATAGAAAGGCCTTTTGGCGAGGGTGAAGCAGGCAAGGATCGTCTTCACCTCTCCCTTCTGCTTGCCAAGCGTGTTGTTGTGATCGACCGCGCCAGTGCCGGAGTAGATGGTTCCGCCACCATAGGGCAGGATCGCATGGGGTAACTGCTCCCAATGCAGCATGTCCTTGCTAACCGCGTGGCCCCAGCTCTTGTTTCCACCCTTAATGGAGACGGGATTGTGCTGGAAGAAGAGGTGGTACTCACCATCATAGTAGACCATGCCGTTCGGGTCGTTGAGCCAGTTCTTCCGCGAGGTGAAGTGGAACTGTGGGCGGTACTTCTGGTCATAACCAACATCCAGGTAGGATTCGAAGGTTTGCAGGTCCGCTGCCGGTTCTTCACCAGCGCTTAGGGTTGTGGTGAGGCCAGAGGTGGACAGACCGACCAAGGCCAATACAAGTGCGTTTTTTCTTTTGTTCATTGTTCTAATTTTTACCAAGAGGATTTTAATTCATGAATCACCAGCGAGAGGCTGCCATTTCCGGAGAGGGTGATGCTGCGGTTTTTTGGATCCGGCAAAGCAAAGTGAGTCGCCACGGCGGCTCCATCGTTGGCAAAGAGCTCAATCGACCCGCGATCCACGAGGACGCGGAGCTTAACCTTGCCGTTCACCGCAGGTGCGGCAAGATGAGTCAAGTGGCTAACTTCACTCCTCTTGAGTTTAGCTTTGCCCTCTAGCGGTGGCAGATTAAGCGTATCTGTATTTAAGAAGAATTGCTGTTTGTCCGCTTGATAAACCACTTTGAGTCCGCGCAGGGTCCATTCAATATTTTCGGTCTCCTTCGGATCAAATTCAATGGACGCGTCGATGAGCTCCGCCTCAATCCCGCCGAGCTCAGTTGTCAGCTCTTGGATAGGACGATTAGTGAATTCATGCTTATTGGTATAGAGGCTTTCGATCTCTTTGATCGGCCAGCGGAAGAGTTTAATTCCATCGGGTGTGGTGCGCAGTTCCATGGTGGTAGGGAATGACATCTGCTGGTTGAAGGGCATCCCTACCTGGTCGAAGTCACTGAATCTCATCCAACCGATGACTACCGTGCGGCCGTCCGGGCTGTTATTAAAGGTTTGGGCCGCATAGAAGTTCTTCCCGAAGTCGCCCAGACCGACCTTTTTGTCGGTCGTGAATGTCGTGCCGTCGAATTCACCCATCTCGTAGTCGAAGCTGGCATCGAACAGGAGCCATTTTTTGTTGTCGGGATCTCCATCGACGGGAAGATGCACAAAGTCCATGCACTCATAGGTCCAGTCGCGGTGGAAGTCACTCGCCACCGTCCAATCCGTCAGGTTGTCCGAGGTGAAAAAGCGGACCTTACTGGGGCGATTAGGCTTGTTCTTGTAGCGTCGTGAACCTCTTCCAATCTTGTCTGCATCGGTGATGGATTTCCTGACCCACAGGATCATGACCCATTGTTTAGTCGGCTCGTGCCAGAAGAGTTTTGGGTCGCGCTCCTTCGGGTCGAAGCCCTGGTTGGGGACAACGGCTTTGCCCTCGTTGAACAGCTCGAAGGTACGACCTTTGTCTGTGCTGTAGGCGAGTGCTTGATAGCACGTGTTCTTGGTCAAGGTGAAACAGGCAAGGATCGTCTTGGTGTCACCCTTCTGTTTACCGAGCGTGTTATGGTGGTCGACTGCACCAGAACCGGACCAGATGACCCCGCCGCCATAGGGCAGGATCGCATGAGGCAACTGCTCCCAGTGCACCATATCCTTACTGACAGCGTGGCCCCAGCTCTTGCTCGGGATCTGCTTGGTGGTAGGTTTATGCTGGAAGAAGAGGTGGTACTCGCCGTCGTAATACACCAAACCGTTGGGATCATTGAGCGGGTTCTTGCGTGAGGTGAAGTGAAACTGCGGGCGGTACTTCTGGTCATAATCAACATCCAAATAGGAGGGGAAGGTTTGCAGGTCCTCTACCGGCTGGACGCTTTCGGCGAGCAGTGCTTGTCCAAACCAAGATGATAACACGGCAGACGTTGCCACGAGGGATTTCAGTGAATTCAATTTGTTCATTGTGTTAAATCCTATTTGCGTTTCTTTTGTTTGGCGGCCCTGTGGCGCGGTTTTATCGTAGAAGGTTCGGGGGCTTCGGTCTTCGGAAGGTGGGCTCGGTGCCGGGCCAGAACGTCGGCATATTCGGGCTTGGCCGCGAGGTTGGTGTGATTCCACGGATCATCATCTGCGTAGAGCTCTTCGGTTTTATCGTGATAGCGGATGTAGCGGTACTCTTTTGTACGGATGGCGTGGTTGCCTCTCCCCTGAGTCATCAGGGCGGGTTCCCACTCCTTTTCCGAATCGGGATCTTTCAGCAGCGGCACTAAACTGTTCCCATCCAAGTCGTCACGCGGTTCCTGTCCGGCCAACTCCATCAGCGTCGGATAGATATCCAGCAGGCTGACCGGCTGATCGATGACTGAGCCCGGTTTCGTCACTCCGGGAGCGACTACAATAAAAGGGACACGGTTCGCTTTCTCCCAGAGGGTAAACTTTACGCAACTGGTTTTATCGCCCAGATGGTAACCGTGGTCAGACCAGAGAACGATGATGGTATTGTCCGTCCGCCCTGATGCATCCAGTTCGTCAAGAATTCGCCCGACCACTTTGTCGGAATAATCCGCCGAAGCCTGATACGATTGAACCATGCGTTCGTGACTGCGTGGATCAGGGGCTTTGTATTTGATGACGTTTTCATAGATGAAATGTTCTTTTTTCGCCATCTGTATTCCCATTGGAGGAACGTCGTTCATGTCGTCTTCCGGCATAAGCGGCATTCTTACGTTATTAAGAGGATACGGCTTGAAATTTTCCGGTGGCGCATAGAAAGGAAGATGAGGCGTAAAAATACCAGCAGCCATGAACAACGGCTTATCATGGGCTTGCTTGTATTGCTTTTTTACATATTCGATGACTCTTTCATCACCCATCTGTTTGATAGAATCCACCATGCCCCAGTCAAACCAATAGTCTGCCAATGGTTGTTTTTTGCCCTTTTCAGCGATGTAGCCGTTAAGGTGTTTGGATTTACTCAGGAACATGGGCTGAAAATCATCCCAACTATGCTTGGTTCCTCTCGGGTCATCTCCTTTGTGTTGCCCATGGTCACCGAATATTTTTCCTGCACCTTTGGCGACATATCCGTTGCGGCGGAATTGCTGGCTCAGAGAGACGACAGAGCCATGCCGCCAGACTTTTCGTGAATGTCCATTATAATAGCAGTGGGTATTGATGGGAGACTTACCGCTTAAAATTGCAGTACGCGAAGGCACACAGGCTGGAACAACGCAGTATGCCCGTTTAAAAAAAGCGCCTCTCGCCGCGAGCCTCTCCAGATTCGGGGTCTGGATCGGGTTGTTCTTATCAAACAGGGTCGTCCAGTCGTTCATGTCATCAATAGCGATAAATAACACATCCGGTTTCTGGGCCGCCATCGCCACCGCACTAGCCATCAACATTCCTGCGGCTAAAACCGTTTTCACCATTTTACTTCCACTCATTTTTATAGTCCCGTCTTCCTATCTCATTTATTGCGATGCCTTGGTTTTCTGTTTTACCAAATGGATTTCAGTTGATGGACTCGGAGTTTGCTGAAGGTGACGCTGCCGCCCTTTGTTGCAATGCTCAATGTTTTGTCCGAGGTCGGTGGGACCATGCGGGGCGAATAGAAGGCCCCGTGCTCGCCGAAGAAAATATCCTGCGACGTATGATCGACCACCATACGCAAGAACAGTTTTTTGCTACCGGGGATTATCATTTTGCCCAGTTTCAATCCGTTTTTATGCGAAGTGATCACGAACTTGTTACCCCGAACGTTCAGTTCAAGTTGACTCGCTTCCGACAGATCGGCCTCGATTTCGATGTCATATAACCCGCTTTTTTGCCCAGCCAGCGGATTGGCCATGCCGGGGGTAATCGTCAAACCATCCAGCTTGACCGAGTCAGTGTAAAGGTTGGTGATCTCGGGTGCGGGAAGCATACAAACGCGCTCTCCGAGCGGAGTCGTTTTCAGAGTCAACTCGACCGGCAAGGAGAGCTGCCCGAATCGTCCGCCCTGCCAGGACGTCTGAATGCGACGCGGTTGGCCGTCTGGCCCTTTTTTCGTGTTATTGAAGGTCTGGGATGCGTAGCATTTGTCGCCGTAATACATGTCGGTCTGTTTTTTTGTCTCCGGCTTGAATGCTTTCCCGTTGAAGGAGCCGATGTGGTAACGGCCTTTGGCCCCGTACATGACCCATTTTACGTTCTCTGGATCACCGTCCACGGCAAGCGGGAAAAGCTCCGGGCATTCGTGGAAGCCGTTGATCGCACCCGTCTTCGTCCATTCCTTGAGATCGGGTGACGTATAAATTGTATGTCCCCGTTGCTCGAAGAGAACCATGACCCAGTATCCGTCTTTTGCATGCGCATCGCGACCTTTGGTGGGCGAGAACCAGAAAATCTTCGGGTCCCGGGCATTTGGATCCCCTCGGCGGTCCTTGATGAACCGCTGTTCATGTCCGAGGACAGGATTGTTCTCGTACTTGGCGTAATTGCGTCCGCCATCGGTGCTGTAGGCAATACACTGCATTTGAATCTTGTCGCTTCCGCCGTTTCCAGCTGATGCCGTATACGCCAGGACAAGCGGCGGATTATTGTCCGCTCCCCAGCCGGATGTATTGAACACGTCAACTGCTGCGGACCCGGAGTGCATGGATCCGAGCGCATCATGGAATATCGCAATGGGTCGTTCCTCCCAGTGCATCAAGTCTTTACTCACATAGTGTTTCCAGTCGAGATGCGAGACGTTGTAGTTGAATTGGTGGAAGAGATGCCATTCGTCGTTGTAGTAGACCAGGCCGTTGGGATCGTTCAGCATTCCGATCCGGTTGTAGATATGGAAAGCCGGCTTTTGGTCGGACACCTCCCGTCCGGGAATATCGCGCTGCGTCAGGAACTTTGCGGGTCCGCTCTTGCCGAAGCGGTGGTATGAAACCTTGAGCTGCTTGCCCTGGTAGTGAGTCAGGTCGTAAATAGCCTCGTATCCTGCGGTCTTGATATCACCAAAGGCAACCGGAAGATGGACAGAGAGTTTTTCTTCACCTTCAATCTCAACCGTAACCAGCTGCAAGGGCGTGCCCGCCAATGGACCGACTGGTACCAGCAGGGTTTCCCCTTTAATCTTGGTTTCAAAATGATCCTCCACCCAGTTAACGGCCTGGGTGATCATTTTCTGTTT
>Ga0102904_1000063_pt1 | contig 19484 bp, 18 predicted proteins | sample Colrivmeta1556A3_FD_79179 | JGI IMG/M metagenome (GOLD analysis project Ga0102904, IMG submission 79179) | Estuarine microbial communities from the Columbia River estuary - metaG 1556A-3 | ecosystem: Environmental > Aquatic > Marine > Intertidal zone > Estuary | place: USA: Columbia River... | reverse complement strand
TCGCCAACAATAGTAACACCTTCTTCTTTTAATACTTTAAGTAATTCATGTAAATTTTCAACCCTATAATTAAACATAAAGTCCTTTTTTGAAGGCTCATAATATTTTGTGTCTTCAGGAAAAGGACTCCATTGGGTAGAGCAATCTTTACCATCTTTATCTTTCCACCAAAAGGTACAACCGTAATCATCAGTATTAAACCCTAAATGTTTTTTATACCAATCTTTTGATGCTTTTGGATCTTTAGTTTTAAAAAACAATCCCCCTATTCCGGTTACTCGATTTTTCATATTTTATTGTGTTTTAATTACACATGTTGATCTATAAGTATGGTATTTCCATCTGGGTCATACATGACCATACTTGCTGGACCAGAAGTGTTTTCATCCGCTTCACTTTCTAGCTTTAGTTTATTATCTTTTAAATGTTTTTGAATGGTTCGAACATCATCAAAAGGATCCACTTTATTTGCGCTTTCATCCCAACCTGGATTAAAGCTTAAAATATTTTTTTCAAACATCCCTTGAAACAATTCTACTAGAGCATTACCGTTTTTCTTAATAAGGTGTTTTTTTCAATATCGCCAGCGAACTGATTAAAACCCAGGGTTTCGTAAAATTGTTTTGATGCCTTAATATCTTTTACATTAAGACTTACTGAAAATGCACCTAGTTTCATGATTTAAGCTTTTTTGTTACTAATTATTTTTTGAATGCGGATTCGTAAATATCTATCCATTCTTCCGTGCTTACTTTTGCAGTTAATTCGCCTATTAAATCAAAAGGGATATCTTCCATTTTTTTAAACCGGATACAGCTTTTACCCATATCTAGTTTATACTTACAGCGTTTAGTATATTCTGAAGTAAACCAATCCATCAAATCTTTCCTAGAATAAAGTACCATACTATAGACAGCTACAAAGTTTTTTTGAGATGCTAAATTCATAAATGGCAAAGGATCTTTTGGGTTACAATGGTACCCATCTGAATAAACTGAATGTGGTACAACATAACCTAACATTCCATAATTCATTAGTTCTTCAATCCCTTTTGGAAGGTTGTCTAAAATTTGTTGTCTTAATTTAGAAACGGGTTCTTTCCTGTCTTCTGGTAATTCTTCCAGATATTGTTTTGGTGATGTTGCTTTTGACTGCATAATTAAATTATTTACGTTGAAGTATTAATCCTGAAATTACAGCTATAATAAATCCTATAATTAGAACAGTTGCCGACATAACTAATGAACTAATTATTGAATTTGAGAATAACGCTTTTTCCGCCTCCATATCTTGAAGCCTGATTTGAAATTCGGCAGCAGACAATGAGGATTTTGCTTTTTCAACCATATGATTATAGTACTCGGTCATAAACTCTGGGTTAATAACTTCTACATAAATATAATTAATAATTCCAAAAGTTAACCCTGCAAGTAAGCTAACTAAAACACCAATTACTAGGGCCTTACCAAAAGAAACTGAACCGTTATTAATAGACTCCTTATAGTTTTTAATAGCAAAATAAATAAAAAGTAAAGCTAATACAATACTAATGTATCCGAAAATCTCACTATTGGAATAACTCAGGCTATCTCCTAATGAAAATTGTATTGCAAATAAAATAACAAGGGTTAAGCTAGTTAAAAGACCGAATTTTAAAACTGATTTTCTCATACGATTGAAATTGATTATTAAGCTATAAAACTATTAATGTAATAAAAAATTATGGTCATACTAAAGTACCAAATTACAAGTAATCAATAAAAAGGCTTGAATAAATTGAAAATCTTTGGCTATTTGTAACGCTTTTGTTCTGCGTTTTGCATTTAACCTCACTAACAAATTAGATACATGTGTTTTGATAGTACTTGCCGAAAGAAATAATTTATTTGCTATTTCTTTATTTGATAAACTTTCTGAAATAGCTTGAAGCACCTCATATTCGGGAGATGTGATTTCTAAATCTTTGATTTTTTGTTGATTGATTTTTTTGAGAAGTATCTATAGGCTTACGAAGACTTTTTTGTTGATGTATATTCTAATAATTAAATAACAATAGCACTTGTAACGATATCAAATTCTTTTTTAAAACTTCCAGCGTTTATGGAATATGTGCTAATTTGAAATAATAGTAACAAAGCCAATATTAATCCTGAAAAAACTAAAATAGTTTTCTTTATGCCTTAAAATTAATAAAATTTAGTTTTAATTTTATCAACTATAGTTTGAGCCAATTTTTCTTTACTTTCGATAGTCCAGCCAGCAACATGCGGTGATAATAATACCTTTTCTGAATTTATTAAATATCGAAATGCTTCTGGCAATTCTGAAGAAAAAAGTGTTTCAAAAGATGCTTTTTCGTATTCTAAAACATCTAACCCAGCTCCTAAAATTTTATCTGATTTTAATGCAGAAACCAAATCTGCTGTGGCTACACTTTTACCTCTGGCGGTATTAATAAGCCAAAATGGTTTTTTAATTTGATTAATAAACGCTGTATTAATCATGTTTAAGGTTAGGGGAGTTTGTGGGGTGTGTAAACTCACAACATCTACTTTTTCTTGAAAGATTGCAAGTGATACTTGTTTTGCATTTTCATCTCCAACATTATCTTTTATATCATAACATAAAACCTCAACATCAAACCCGCGTAGCTTTTTCGCAAAAGCTTTCCCCATGTTTCCGTAGCCAATTAAACCTACTGTCTTTCCATCAAGTTCTACTCCTCTATTTTCTTCTCGTAACCATTTACCTTGTCGCACCTCATGATCTCCTTTATTCAGATTATTGAAAAGTGACAATATCATACCTAGCGTATGCTCACCAACCGCATTTCTATTGCCTTCTGGTGCGGATATTAAATACACGCCTTTTTGTTCGGCATAGACGCCATCTATATTTTCTAATCCTGCACCAACACGACCAATAAATTTTAGGTTTTTTGCTGCATCTAAAAATTGTTTATCTATGGTAAAACGGCTTCTTAAAACAATGCCATCATACTCATGGATTTTTGCTTCAACGACTTTTTTTGAAGATTTATAATCTTCATGATTCGTGAAACCTAAATCGTTTAATTGATTGATTAATAATTCGTGGTTAGTGTCTAGATGTAATACTTTCATTTAAATTTTCGGGAAATGGGTTTGTGTCTTTTCGTGTTTTACTTTTCCAGTATGTGCAGTATCAAGTTTTTCGAATAATAATACATGGACTTCTTCATCGTTTTTTGTGAATGGGTTATGCTCTACACCTTTTGGAACTACAATAATTTCGCCTTCGTTTACCACTTCTGTTCGGTCTCTGAATTGCATATATAATGTGCCTTTAATAACTTGAAACAATTCATCCTCATTATCATGAATGTGCCATACAAATTCGCCTTTAAGTTTCGCCAAAATAACCTGCATATTATCTACCACGGCAATTTGATGTGGATGCCAATTTTTATCGAATTTAGAGAACTTGTCCTTTATGTTAATACTTTTCATGATGTAAAATTACGAAGTTTTGCGTTAGGGATTGTAGCGGCATCCTTTTTAAAGTTTGGAAAAAGAAGGTTTGTGTTATAACTTTAATTTAACAGATTGCGACGTCGCTCACTCCTCGCAATGACGTCTTTAAAAGATATAGTGTAAAGCCTGACCCTTGTGCTAAACTGCCTACCGGCAGACAGGCGGCCAAATATTAAATTCCGAGAATCATTTTTGCTATCCAAAAATATAGTAGAATACCTAAAATATCATTGCTTGTAGTAATAAAAGGACCTGTGGCAATTGCTGGATCGATGCCGCGTTTGTTTAGAAACAATGGCACAAAAGTTCCGATGAGTCCCGCTACAATAATAACGGCAACAAGAGATACTGAAATAGCCAAAGCGGTGTTTAACTCGCCTTCGAAAGCCCATATAAATAAAAAGAGAAATATAGCCAATATGATACCGTTAAGGGCTGCGAGCAACATCTCTTTTATTAATCGGCTATTGACACTGCCACGAACATCATCATTGGCCAAACCTTGCACGATAATGGCGCTAGACTGTACGCCTACATTTCCAGCCATTGCTGCAATTAGGGGCGTAAAAAAGAATAATATTACCGCTTTTCCTGTAAAAAGTCCTTCGAAGCCTTCCATAATTAAAAAAGCACCTATGCCACCTACTAAGCCTAAAAACAGCCATGGTAAACGCGCTCTGGTAAGCTCAAGAATACTATCATCTGCCTCAACATCTCCTGTAATACCGGCCGCCATTTGGTAATCTTTATCGGCTTCTTCTCTCAGTACGTCTACAATATCATCAATGGTAATTCTACCTAAAAGTATTTGATTTTTATCAACTACAGGAATAGCCTCTAAATCATACTTTGCCATTACTTTGGCCACTTCTTCTACATCATCATGAACATTAACATAGTCTACATTAACCTTAACTAAGTCTGATATTTTTTGCTCGCTTTTAGCTACAATTAAATCTTTCAAAGACAGGCGACCAATAAGCTTTTCTTCCTTATTTACTACATAAATAGAATGCACGCGTGTTACTTCTTCGGCTTGCCCCCTAATCCTTCTCATACAGCCAGCAACCGTCCATGTTTCATAAACTTTTACAAGCTCTTTGGCCATGAGTCCACCTGCTGTATCTTCATCGTAGGCTAAAAGTTCGGTAATTTCTGCTTTGTGTTCTTCGTCTTCGATCTGAGCAATTACCGCCTGTTGACGATCTTCCGGCAATTCTGAAATAATATCTGCCGCATCATCGGTATCTAATTCTTCAACTTCTTCGGCAATTTCTTTGGCAGAAAGATTTTTTAAAACTTTTTCTCGATTGTCTTCATCCAACTCCATTAGGATGTCTGAAGTTCTTTCAGAGTCAAGAAACTTTATAACATACACTGCTTGTTCTAGATTTAATTCATCTAAAATTTCAGCAATATCAGCGTAATGAAACTCATCTAATAGTTTGTGAAGTTCTTTATCGTTTTCTTCCTCGATAAATAGCTCAACCCGCTCAATGAGTTCATCGGTTAATTGAAATTGTATGTTTTCGTTTTCTTCTGACAAACGGAAAAAATTAAAAGGTTCTAAACGTCTTCTTCTAATAATTGTGTGAGCTCAATAAAAGCTTGAACACTTAATTGTTCTGGACGTTTGTCAAATATACTATTTGCTTTTAAATTATCAGATAAATCAAATGTTTTTAAACTGTTACGAAGTGTTTTTCGGCGCTGTTGAAAAGCCGCTTTAACGACTTTAAAAAAGAATTTTTCATCACATGGTAAAGAATAATCTGCCTTTCTTGTAAGTCTTAAAACACCTGATTCGACTTTTGGTGGCGGGTTAAAAACATGTGGTGGTACTGTAAATAAATATTCGGCGTCATAAAACGCTTGTGTTAATACTGAAAGAATCCCATATACTTTACTACCTTCTTTTGAGCAGATACGTTGTGCTACTTCTTTTTGAAACATCCCTGAGAATTCAGGAATTTGATCCCTCATTTCTAAGGTCTTAAAAACGATTTGGGTTGAAATATTATAAGGAAAGTTCCCAATGATGGCAAACGGTTCTTGATTGAAAACTTCGTTTAAATCGTATTTTAAAAAGTCTTTTTCTATAATTCTTGGTGCGAGATTAAGGTAATTTGCTTGAAGATATTCAACTGACTCAGGATCAATTTCTATAACATAAGTTGTTTTATCTTTTTTTAGCAAATATTTGGTAAGCACACCCATACCTGGACCAATTTCTAAAACATTTTTGTAGTCTTTTAAAATGAGTGTGTCTGCTATTTTTTCTGCTACAGACTCGTCATTTAAAAAGTGCTGACCTAAATATTTTTTTGCTTTTACCTGATGTTGGTTGGGTTTATATGCCACTAATTCACGGATTTGGATTATTAGACAAAACTAAGCTATTTAAAATTCACGGTGTACTCATCTAAAATCTCAAGTTCCGTTCTAAAAGCCAGCATTTTATCTGCAAATTTTTTCATGCCTTCATTTCTTAATTTTTCGGCATCTTCTCTATAATAAGCGTCTAAAGCTTCTCGCGAATATGAGCGGTACTGAACGGAATAGGTGACACCTCCCATATCTTCTTCCACTAAAACTCTCGACAACGTTGCCTTTTCAAATTTTCCTGTACCTAAAACTTTCGGGATGTGCTCTTTTATCCAAGTAAGCCATTCGTCATGAATGGATTCTTCAATGTTTGCTGTTACGTTGTATATTATCATTTTTATTTATAAGGTTTTTGCAAATAATAAGAGATCTTCTTCGTCTTCAAAGGGAGTTACTTTTTTTTCATATGTTAATCCCAGTTTTTTTAATAACTTAATAGAACTATCATTATCTGAAGTTGTTATCGCTATTATTTTATCTAATTTAAATACGTTTTTTGCAAGTTTAATAATTTTAATTGATGCTTCATGAGCAAGTCCTAAACTTTCATAGTTTGGAAGCATTGCAAAACCAACATCTACATATTCTAAAGTATCTCGTTTTATGAGTCCGCAAGTACCAATAGGTTTATTGTTTTCTGCTTTAAGTAATAATTTATAGAACCCAAAACCATGAGTTTTATAGCTTTTTAAATGTCCCGTTTTTATTCTTTCTTCAGCTTCTTTAATCGTTTTGGTATGTCTATCACCAATATATTTTATCCAATTGGGTGAATTAACCAATTCTAAAAAGAAAGGAGCATCTTTTAACGTGAATTTAGAAATTAGTAATCTATTAGTTTCCGCGACTATCATATTAATTTATAGCATCTCCTCTTAATAATCTATAGCGCTTTCTAGCATCGACAAAATAAATACTATCGGCATGATTAAAAATAATTTGTTCATATAAGGCCTTTGCTTTTTCAGGAAGATTTAACTGACTCTCATATATTTCTGCTAAATGAAAATAGGCATCATCAATTAATATACCATCTCTGTAGTTATCTATAATTGCTTGGTAATTTGCCTTAGCTTTTTCAAACTGAGATTTTAATTCGAATATTTGAGCCTGTTTGTATAAAGCTTGAGCAATTATAGGTTCTGTCTTATGTTCTTCAAGGATTTTGTCGAGCAAATCAATGGCTTCTTCATTCCTATTTTGAAAAGCTAATAAGTCTGCTTTTGCATAACGTTTTAATGCAATTTGAAGTGAATCTTCATACTTATTATCAGAAATCAGGAGTTTTAAATCAAGTGCATCATTTGCTATAAGCTGAGATGTCGAGGCTTTTAAAATTTTAAGTTGAGATTCTGCCCATTTAAAATCGCCTTTGTAATAACTAGCTTTAGCAACTTTAAAACGTGCCTCTTGAGAAATAGTGCTATTTTTTAAGTTACGCTGAATTTGAGTGTAATAAATTAGGGCCTTATTAAATTGTTCTTGCAAGACTAAAATATCACCCAACTCTAATTTAACGTGCGCCTTTTCTATGGATGTCAAGGGTTGTTTTAAACTGTTTTCCAAAAATCTTGTAGCTTTTCCTGTTTCATTTAAATAAAAGGCTAAAAAGTGCCCATAAGAAACTTGTAATTCTAAAGTTTCAGATTGATCTCCAAATGTTTTAAATAACTCTAAATATTTACTCTTAATAACTCCGTAATTAGATTTTGAACTTTCTTTAATATCTATTTGAAGTAAATTTTGATGTGCATCAAGTTTTGTTTCAGCATCCTGTGCTGTGTCTATAATGTAATTGAAAACATCTCGAGCAATTTCATTTTTATTGTCGTTTGAAGCCATTAGTGCAATCTCTTCAATTCGGCTTAAACTTTCTGGTTGTCTTTTATAAATCGCTTTTTCTTGAGTAAATGCCTTTTTAAAATTTTTTTGTTGAATAAACAACCAACTTAATAACTCATTCCAAAGAATATTGGGTTCTTGCTGTAATTTTTTCAGAAGAAGCTTGCGAAACAAAACATTGTTTTCATTAGTGCTGTCCTCAGTAATAAAATCATTAATAGCACGCTTTACATCTCTTAAAACTATAGGATTTGATTCTGCAAAATTGATATAACTATTAAACATTTTTTCAATATTCCCTTGCTCTCCATAAATTTGTGCAAGTTGTACATTAAAATTAAATTCTGGGTTTAACACCGCAGCCTTTTCATAAGAAACTACTGCTTCATCTAAAAGAGAATGGTTTTGAAAACTTCTCGCTATAGCAAATACATTACTTGCTTTTTCATCAATTGTAGCTATGGCTTTCTGATAATTTTCATTTGCCTTTAGTAAATCATTTTTAAGCTGATAATTATATCCTAACTCAACAATAAAAGCGGGATATGTAATACGTTCCATCAATTTCAATATGAATTTTTCAGCATCATCATATTGCTCTAATTGCTGATGTGTACTTATAATTTGATTGATGTAATTAATATTTGAAGACGATTTAGCATACAAATTTTTATACTCAATTAATGCCTTTTCAAATTCGCCTTTTTGGAAATAGTCTTTGGCGAGCATAGCATTTTGTGAATACAAAATACTAGATAGTAATAAGCAAAAAAATAATATATATCGCATACCGTAAATATAGCAAATGTAAGGTGTTGATAATGTAAAAGTTTTTATAAAAAAAGTGCCCGACAAAAAATCGGGCACTTACCAACCAAAAATAATTTTCTATTAACTACTTGTTAATTAAATACTCGATTGGGGACAGTCTTTAATTCTTATTATTCATAAGAATGACTATTTTCAAAAAATATTATTGAATTACATCAAGAATTTTATTTTAAAAATTCCTATTTACTCGCAATAGTTGTGGTATTACCTTCGGATTTAAACAATTCGAAATCTGAAGATAAAACTTTAGTTGCGAAAAAAATCAAAGCAATTAAAAGGACAACGCGCTTAACATTCTTCATAATTAGTAGGTTGGGTAGATTTGGTTAAGCTAAATACAGTAATAAATCTTAAAAAATCAAATAAACAAAAGAAAATTCGTTAAACAGCATGCTTAATGTGTATTTCATCGATAAAAATGAATATAAATTTTAATTTTTGTAAGCTTTTTCCTTTAATTAATAATTTTAAAACCGGTATAAGGTTGAAGTACTTCAGGAACAAGAATTCCGTCTTCCGTTTGGTAATTTTCCAGAATTCCAGCTAAGACTCTAGGTAATGCTAAAGAGCTTCCATTAAGTGTATGCGCTAGTTCATTTTTACCATCACTATTTTTAAATCGAAGTTTTAAACGATTCGCCTGAAACGTTTCAAAATTTGAAACAGAAGAAATTTCCAACCATCTATCTTGAGCTGTAGAAAACACTTCAAAATCATAAGTTAAAGATGCCGCAAAAGAGGTATCTCCTCCGCATAAACGCAGAATTCTATATGGTAATTTTAATTCTTTTAAAATGTCTTTTACATGGTCAATCATACCATCTAACGCTTTATAAGATTTAGTAGGATGTTCAACACGAATAATTTCAACCTTATCAAATTGATGTAGTCTATTTAATCCTCTAACGTGTGCACCATAACTTCCTGCTTCACGACGAAAACATGGCGTATACCCTGTTATACCTACTGGTAGTTCATTTTCATTTAAAACCACATCTCTAAAAATATTGGTTCCAGGTACTTCAGCAGTTGGTATTAAGTATAAATTATCTTCTGTAACATGATACATCTGCCCCTCTTTATCAGGTAATTGCCCGGTACCAAAAGCAGAAGCTTCATTAACCATAAGTGGTAGTTGATATTCCGTATAACCAGCCGCTGTATTTTTGTCTAAAAAATAAGCAATTAATGCACGTTGTAACCTAGCACCCTTTCCTTTATAAACTGGAAATCCAGCACCAGTAATTTTGTTACCTAGTTCAAAATCTATGATGTCGTACTTCTTAGCCAGCTCCCAATGTGGTAAAGCGCCATTGTGTAGTTTGGGAATAACTCCTGCTTTAAAAATTTCTTCATTATCTAACTCAGAGTTTCCACGAGGCACAACATCATGAGGTACATTTGGTATTTTATAAAGTAATTCCTTTAAAGCTTCCACTTTATTATTTAAATCCTCAGAAAGTTCTTTTGAAGCGTCTTTTAATTGACTGGTTTTTTCTTTTAATAGATTAGCCTTTTGAGCTTCACCAGATTTGTATAAGTTTCCTATTTCCTTTGATAAGGTATTAGATTCAGCCAAAGTATTATCTAACTCTGTTTGAAGACGTCTTCTATCTTCATCAAAGGTAATAACATCATTAATCATTTGCGTAGCATCAATATTTCGTTTTGCTAAACGCTCAATAACTAATTCTTTGTTTTCTCTAATAAAAGGAACTTGTAACATGACATTAAAATTTAAGCAACAAATTTAATGAAATGAATAGATAATCACTCTTCTTTTAAAGGTAAAATCCAATTGCTGTGATTAAAAACATTCCACTCTACATTAGCAATATCAATGTCTGGGTTAATTAAGGTTTTATATGGCTTTCCGTTAACACTAACTTTACAATTTATATACACCGCAACATCTTGTCCATTATTTTTAAAATCTTGTTTTAAACGTTGTGCAAATTGCCACATAACATCTGGTTTTGTGCTTGCAGATCTTTTTTGCTTCGTGCTTAAATATTTATTTAAGTCAATATGAGTGCGCTTCCCTGAGTCTTTATTTTCAACCCAAAATGAGGTTTGCCCACTTTTTATGCGAAGCATCATACGCCATGATAATCTATGTCCTTCTTCGGTCCTTAATACATTATCTTCAATAAAATAGTGCCTTAATGGTAAGCCTATTTGAATGATAAAATAAATTGAAAAACCTATAATTAAAGGTGCTTTTAACTTCGGAATAGAAATCTCTTCTGATGTATAATAGAGTTTCTTTTTTAAAAATAGCTTTTGAATTTTTTCAGCAGAGAAAAAGAATAAAGAAAATGCTAAAGCTAAATATGGAAATATGCCAATTTGGAATATAAACGAATTGAACAAATGGAAGAAAATAGAGCCAATAAACGCATATTTTCTTGTGGGTTTAAATAGTAACAAGGGTACAATTAAACCGTCAAACAAAATACCACCATAGGCCAAGGCAAAATGCAGCCATTTTTGCTGAAGAAAGTCACCAACAAAAATATAATCCTTTTTCCCTTTCATCATTAATTCTATAACCGAAGTGTCTAACCAATCAGGATAAAATTTGGCTACAGAAGCATAGGTGTAAACAATAAACAACTGAAGAATAATAATCCAACGACACCATTGCGGCATGGAATAACTCTTAATTTCCGGGTTTAATTTAACATCAACTGAAGCGTATTTATGCGCTGGAAGAAACACCATTATCCCACTTAAAAGCATCAATAAATAATAATGATTGTTATATGATGATTTTTGCATTAAATAGGTTGCTGACCACATGATTGTAAATGCAATCATGCTAAATCGGTATTTATAACCTACCATAATGAGTAAACCAAAAACACCCATTATAACGTAGTAATAATACATGCCGTTTCCTGGTAATGGCTGTAAAAATTCAAAACCTATAAAATTAAATGTAAAATCGGGATCAACTAAGGTCCGTTTTACCCAACCTGTAAAAATAGCGCCTACAGATTCTAAGAAACAAAGGAGTCCAAAAATAATTCTAAAAACGATTAATGCTGAATTATCAATATGTTTAAAGAGCCAATTATTCAGCATTTTGGTTTGAAATATATTCTATTGCTGTTTCTTTATCTTTTGCAAGTTGAAGTTTAAGAGCTTCAAGGGATTCAAATTTTTCTTCATCACGAATTCTATGTAGTAAATCTATTTTTATTGTGTCTTCATAAATATCGTCATCAAAATCAAAAAAGTGCACCTCAATAGTTTGCTTACTCCCATTAACTGTGGGATTCACTCCTATATTCATCATGCCATAAACAAGCGTATCCTTAATCATAGAATTCACAATGTAAGACCCTTGCTTAGGAATAATTTTATAATCTTCTTCAATTTCAATATTAGCTGTTGGAAATCCTAATTCTTTTCCTAAACTTTTGCCTTTCGTTACTTTTCCAGTTAACATAAAATTATACCCTAAATAAGCATTGGCCTTATGTATTTCTCCATCCATTAGAGCCAATCTAATTTTTGTTGAGCTTACTGCAACATCATTAATATCTTGGGCTGAAATTTCTTCTACTTCAAAGCCAAAAGTCTCTCCAAAGGTTTTTAAATCGTTAATATCAGCATTTCTATTTCTGCCAAATCTATGGTCATAACCAATAATTACCTTTTTTGCGTTTAGTTCTTCTACTAAAATCCCTTTAACAAAATTTTCAGCTGAAAGTCTTGAAAACTCATGTGTAAACTTTTTTACAACTAAGTAATCTAATCCTAGATCATCTAAAATGTTTCTGCGCTCGTCAATAGTGTTTATTAATTTAATGTTTGAATCCTTTTGAAGCACCATTCTGGGATGTGGAAAAAACGTTAATATCACAGACTTTAATCCTTTTGATTTACCAGTATTAATTAAGTGTTTAATGATTTTTTGATGTCCAATATGCACACCATCGAACGTACCAATAGTTACAACTGTAGGCTCGGTAGAATTATAAATTTCGATATTTTTAACCTTACTCATAAAAGCAAAAAATTGCTGGTTTAATTAAAAAAAACTAGCTTTGCTAATCCAGATTAATAAAATTGTCCCAAATATAATTTTATGAGAACAAAACTACATTATGTTTTATCAACCACCATATTTTTAATAGCATTTTCGGCTTTTGGACAAAAAAACCTTTTTATTGAAGTAAGTAAAAGTATTAATCCAGAATCTAGTATTACCAAAAGAAGCAATGACAAAGGGCTGTTGTTTGATTTTAATTACACCAAATTACATAAGATTTTATCTCGTAAATCTACAAAAACTAATTCTACAAAAACTTCTGACATAATAATAAGCTTCCCGAATACTAATGGCGAATTCGAAAGATATGGTATTGAGGAAGCTTCAGTAATGTCTCCTGATTTACAAGAAAAATACCCAGAAATAAAGTCTTATACTGGTTATGGTATAGATTCTCCTCATACATATTTGCGTTTTAGTTTATCCCCTTACAAAGGCTTATCAGGGATTATTTTAGGCAATAAAGAAACCATCCTTTTCGAACCAAATTCCAAAAACAAAAACCAAATAACCGTTTTAAAGAAATCAAACCTAGATAAAAATGAGGCCTTTAACTGTTTGACAGAAAATAACTCTTTAGAAAAGACTTTCAAATCTAGTTTAAATATAAAAGATGCTGATGATAGTATAAAAAGAACTTACAAAATAGCTATATCTGTTACTGGAGAATATGCTGCTTACCATGGAGGTACATTCGCTCTTGTAAATGCAGCAATTGCAAAGACTTTAACGAATATAAATGCCGTTTTTGAAAATGATTTTAATGTATCGTTACAATTAGTTTCAACCAATGATGCGGTGATATATTTGGATGCTGGGACAGATCCTTATGGTGATACATCTAATAACTATAATAATGAGTTACAAGCAACTCTCGATACTGAAATATTAGAAGCCAATTATGATATAGGACACTTACTATCTGCTGTTGGGTCTGTTGATGGAAATGCAGGTTGTATTGGGTGTGTTTGTGTTAATGGGTTAAAAGGTAGTGGCTATACTTCTGATAATACACCAGATGGCTTTAATTTTGATATCGATTTGGTGGCCCATGAAATAGGTCATCAATTTGGAGCTAACCATACTTGGACTCATAATGGGAATGAAGGTGAGAATGTACAAATGGAACCTGGCAGTGGTTCTACAATTATGGGATATGCAGGAATTACAGGTTCAACTAATGTTCAAGCTAACAGTGATCCTTACTTTCATGCAATTTCAATTGAGCAAATAACAACTTATTCTAAAAGTATCTCTTGTGCTTCAACAACTAACACTGGAAATACAACGCCAACGGTAAATGCTGGAAGTAATTTAACCTTACCCATTGGAACTCCTTTTAAATTAGTTGGAACTGGCGGTGATATTGACGGAGATATTCTCACATATTGCTGGGAACAAATAGATGAGAATAATGCGGCAACAACTTATCCAGATGCCAGCTCAACAGATTCTAATTCGGTTTTATTTAGGTCATACTTACCAACAACAAATAATATTAGATATTTTCCGAATTTATCAGATTTAAAATTTGGAATAAATGCTACCCAATGGGAAAAAATACCTAATGTAAACAGAACTGCAAATTTTAGATTGACGGTTAGAGATAATAAAGCTGGTGGTGCAAATAATAACCATGATGACATAGTTCTTACTTTTAATGACGCTTATGGTCCACTTGAAGTTACGTCACAAAACACATCAGGTATTTTATGGACAAGAGATACAAACGAAACCATAACGTGGAATGTTAATAATACCAATATTTTACCTGGGGCTTCAAATGTAAATATATTACTTTCATTAGATGGTGGAGAAACCTACAATACTATTGTAAATGACATCCCTAATAATGGAAGTTATACACTAACAGTACCAAAAACACCCGCCCCGCATTGCAGAATAATGATTGAGCCCACAAACAACAATTTCTTTGCTATTAATACTGAAGATTTTGCAATTGATTATGATGTAAGTAAAACCTGTACGCAATACAGTTCTGCTTTAAGTTTAGGAATTGATATTTCAGATAATGGTGATAGCTATACGCAAAGTCATATTATAAATATTCCCAATAATTCTACTATTTCTGATATTAATATCGGTGTTAATATTACACACCCATACATAGGTGATTTAGAGATAGGTATATTGAGTCCTAATAGCACAGAAATTTTATTAAAATCTTCTAAAGACTGCGATGAAGAAGATAATATTATTGGTGTTTTTAATGATGACACTATAACATACAACTGTTCTAATTCTGGAGCGAATATCGCTTCTAAGTCTTTAAGAGATTTACTTGATAGCTTTAATGGTGAGAATTCTTCAGGTGATTGGACCATTCTTTTAGGTGATTTTGAAAGTGGCGATTTAGGAACTTTGAATTCTTGGTTTATTGAAATTTGTGAAACAACAGAAACAACCTTGAAAAATGAAAATGAAGAAGAATTCGAATTTGTTGAATTTCCAGAATTTTTACTTTTTCCAAATCCTAGTAGAGGTCAATTTAAAATTCAATTATCATCAGATTCAGATAGAATTACCATAGAACTCTTTGATATTAGAGGACGCTTAATTCATGAAAAGACTTATAATACTATTGATGGCAATTTTGAGGAAGACATTAATTTAAATAATATTCAATCTGGCATGTATATTTTGAATATACATAACGGCATTCAAAAAGCCACAAAAAAGATTATAATACAATAATTAATTAAAACTTTTATTTAGCATTAAAAGCATTCATGGTGTTATTGATACCTGCTAATCCAAAAGATTTTATAAGGGCTATTGATTTATCTAGACGCTCTTTGAGTTGATCTAATTCCTCTGTTGTCCATTCTCCTAAAACATAATCGACTTGCCTGCCTTTGCTAAAAGTATCGCTTATACCAAATCTATATCTATTATATTTTGTGGTATTCAACTTCTCTTGAATATCCTTTAAACCATTGTGGCCACCATCACTTCCTTTGGTTTTTACGCGGATACTCCCGAAGGGTAAATTTAAGTCGTCTGTAATAACCAATAAATTTTCTAAAGGAATTTTTTCTTTAGTCAACCAATATAGAACAGCTTTTCCGCTTAAGTTCATATAGGTATTTGGTTTTAATAAGATAAATGTTCTCCCTTTTAATTTATAAGTAGTCACATCTCCGAGCTTTTGAGTCTCAAAGGTTAAATCTTCTTGTTTCGCAAAATAATCTAAAACTTTAAAGCCAATATTATGACGTGTGCTAGCATATTTCTCGCCAATATTTCCTAGACCAACTATTAAAAATTTCTTCATGGAATCTTGTTCTTCTATATGGTTTTTCTTTTTAAATAAGTTTGACAAAAACTGCCACATGATATTTTTATTTTAAAGCTAAAATACATTAAACATGCCAAAACATTGATAGATACTTTTATATACCTAACAGCCTGCTTTAGGGATAGTAATAAAAAGCCCACAGAGAGGCAAGATCGAGGACTTGTAATGGATGTCCCGACCGCGCCTAAGCGTGGCAACCTGCCTCCCGGCAGGCAGGCGCCCAAAATATTAACTACCTGATTTTTTGAAAATAAAAAAGCATCCTGAATAAAACAGGATGCTTTTTATAATTTAATTGGAATAATTTCTATTCTTGAGTTGCAGGTGCTTCCGCTCCTTCTGCTGCTTCTGCTGCTTCTGCTCCTTCTTCTTCTTCTTCTTCTTCATCCTCTACAGCTACTCTAGATGTACTCACTCGACATACTACAGTAGTATCCGTCTGTAAAAAAGTATAATCTCCAGTAGGCAAATCACCTACTGCAACTTTATCGCCAATTTTTAGAGGTGTAATATCTATCTCTATAAAATCTGGTAAGTTAGCTGGAAGTGCTTTAATACGAAGTTTTCTATTATTTCTTCTTAAAACACCACCGTTTTTAACACCTTTAGAGTTACCAACAAGGTTAACAGGAATGTTTAACGCAATTTCTTTATCTTCAAATAATTGATAAAAATCTACGTGTAAAATTCTATCTGTTACTGGATGAAATTGGATATCTTGAAGTACCGCATTTAAAACTTCACCATTATCTAAGTTAATCACAACTGTATGCGCATTAGGCGTGTATACAAGTTTAGAGAAAGCTAATTCTGGTGCTGAAAAATGCACTGGCTTGTCTCCTCCGTATAATACGCAAGGAACCTGACCAGCATTACGTAAGGCTTTTGTTGATTTTTTGCCTACGCTTTCTCTTTGAGATCCGTTGATTGTAATTGATTTCATAATCGTTTATATAAATAATTTAATTAATATTCTATTTTGAGTGATTTACATCACAAATTTTGAACTAATAGATTGATTGTTATGTACTTTATCCATAACCTGTGCAAATAAATCAGCACAACTTAAAACTTTAATTTTATCACTTAAAGGTTTAACGGGTATCGTGTCGGTAACTATTAGTTCTTCTAATTTTGAATTGTTTATGTTATCATAAGCGTTACCAGATAATATAGGATGCGTACAAATAGCTCTTACGCTAAGTGCTCCACGTTCCATCATTAAATCTGCTGCTTTTGTTAATGTTCCTGCAGTATCAACCATGTCATCTACTAAAACAACATTTTTCCCTTCCACATTACCAATAAGTTCCATGTGAGTAATCACATTGGCTTTAGCACGTTGCTTGTAACAAATTACAACATCGCTTTTTAATGCTTTAGAGTATGCATAAGCCCTTTTAGAACCTCCCATATCTGGAGAAGCAATGGTTAAATTATCCAAATTTAAGCTTCTTAAATACGGCAAAAAGATTGTTGATGCATATAAATGATCTACAGGTCTTTCAAAAAATCCTTGTATTTGGTCTGCGTGCAAATCCATCGTAATAATACGGGTAGCACCAGCAGTCTCTAACATTTTTGCTACTAATTTTGCCGCTATTGGCACACGCGGTTTATCTTTTCTATCTTGTCTTGCCCATCCAAAATAAGGTATAACAGCCGTAACATGTCTAGCCGAAGCACGTTTTGCGGCATCAATCATTAACAACATTTCCATTAAATTTTCTGCACCAGGATTGGTAGAACCAATAATGAAAATTCGGGTCCCTCTTATAGATTCTTCATAAGAAGGTTGAAATTCACCATCACTATATGTTGAAGTAATTACATTCCCTAAATCTGCACCATATGCTTTGGCTATTTTTTCACCTAAAGCTTTACTTTGTGTACATGCAAAAATTTTGGCTTCCGTTATAACAATTGGCATAGTTAACTTGTTGTTTTTGAGTGCGCAAACACTTCGTGATTTTTAACGAGGTGCAAATTTATACATTTATTTTAACCTAAAAAGTATATTGGCTAGTATTTTTATGCGTAATATCGAAAAAAACTATATTTTTGCTATCTATTACAAGCTCAAGTGGCGGAATTGGTAGACGCGCTGGATTCAAAATCCAGTAACTTCGGTTGTGTGGGTTCGATTCCCACCTTGAGTACGAATATAAAGCTAATTATTTTATTTAAAGGTAGTTAGCTTTTTTTATTGTACGATATTTGTACGATTAAAACCGTTTTATCTATTATTCCAATATTACTAATGCATTTGATTGAATAGAGTTTAACCAAGTAACACAAGGCTTTCCGCTTATTATTCCAATTAATAAAGTGTTTAATCTGTTTAATGAGTGTTCAACGAACTGTTCAATCTCACTAATCTACGTAACTTACTATATATCAATATACTATATAATATTATTAGTATTTTGTTCAATGTTTAATGAAAAGTAGACACTGGCAGAATATAAAAAGAAAGAGAGGCTCACCCTCTCACAAGTAACCTCTCTCTTTAGTACAATCTTTATGGTTATACCCTAATGAATAACCTTGAAAAAGATATAGTACAAGGTACAAGAATTATACTATACTTTCATTAATATTTGTAAATAATTACAAAATTTAAACAACTAAATCACTTGAAGAATATTAAAAATATAGATAGTAAAACCAATTACGAAAAATATGTAAGTGCTTGAAAATGTGATATATAAGTGTGATGAGGAGCTTTAACAATTAATATGCTAAGTAGTTGTAAATGAATAAGTAATATATATTGAGTGATAAAGGCAATAAATGAAATTATTGACATGGCAAACCCAGACACGAGGAAGCTAATAAGTAAACAAAGCCCCATATCTAATATGGAGCGTGTTTGTTATTCAATGGTGTATTAACCTAGTAACATAGTTATAACTATAATTACTTCTAATACTACCAAAAGAACCTTTGGGGAAATTGTTATTACTAACTTCATATATATAAATATTACACACCAATACTAAAAGTTAAAACAATTTGTAATTAGCAGTATATTTTTATAAAAGTACTGTGATATTGAAGGAAAGAATAATGTGTATTATAGCTAAATTGTTATTTGTACTATATTATTTATTATGTATGATAATTGAAATCTATAACATGTAAAGTCTTGCTATCATTGGGAAAAGTAAGAATTTATAAAAAGATAAAAAACACCCTTTGAGAAATAGCCAAAAAACAGCCATTAGAAACATTTATAATTCATTAGAACGCTTTAAAATGCGTTTAGATTAGATGCTACATTTGCAGAATCTGCACAAAAAGCGTAAATATTGACACCTTCATAAGTACCTAGCACTTCACAAGGACAAAAATTCATTAGAACGTATTAAAACGCTTTAGGTAGCGTATAGTAAAAAAGTATAAATACCCCTAAATCATAACCGCTTAAACAAAAAAAGGTGTCTAAATAATAGACACCTAATCACAAATAGTTCTAACTAAAAACTGCTCAATGAACTACAAATATAAATTGTTTGAGCTATATATGGAATAC
>Ga0102904_1000059_pt1 | contig 19696 bp, 23 predicted proteins | sample Colrivmeta1556A3_FD_79179 | JGI IMG/M metagenome (GOLD analysis project Ga0102904, IMG submission 79179) | Estuarine microbial communities from the Columbia River estuary - metaG 1556A-3 | ecosystem: Environmental > Aquatic > Marine > Intertidal zone > Estuary | place: USA: Columbia River... | reverse complement strand
TTTTGTTTAAAAAAAATTAATTGATTAAGTGTTGTCATATAAAAAAATATAATTTATACTAAAATAAGAAACTATGATTACCTATATACGAGTATACGGTAAATGCAGTTAATAGGGATTGCACCTATTAAATTTAGAAAAAGAAATAAATTAACTAACTAGTTAGTAACTGCTGATTATTTAATTATAATATCATAAAAGATTAAATATATTTTTAAAAAGCAGGTTAATAATAAAATTACAGCCCTACGTATTAATTTAAATGTTATTTTATTTATATTAATTAATGTTTTTTAGTATGTAATTATGCCGGATAAAAAGGGTAACCAACCGGTGGTATACATTTTTTAAAATTAAAGCATTACTACCCTTTCATGCGGTTAGTGGGGATCGAACCCACATCTTTTATTTGGAAGACAAAGAATTTAACCATTAATATATAACCGCTTATGTGTCAATACTAAAACATCATTCCCAATAAAAAAAATGGAAATGTCAAAAACTGCCTTTGAGTCCACATAAAATTTAAGCGAAAGAAGGGACTCGAACCCTCAACATTTACCTTGGCAAGGTAATACTCTACCATTGAGATACTTACGCGTATTTAATTTTTTTTAATTGGAAAATTAAAAGAATTTAATAGTATTTTTGTATCTTCTATGCCTGAAGATTCCATTTGTATAGTTATATTTAGTGGGGGTATATTTGAAAAATGTAAAAACTCGTTTTGTAATTCCATAAAATTTAATATATTATCTATTTTAAATGATAATTCTGAGGGTGATTTCTTATTTAATGAAAAACCTTTAAAATTATTAACATTCGGTAAAATAAATAAAATTAAATTTTCTAAAAATGCATGACTATTTAATTTATTTAAAGTAACTTTACACCCAACTACCATTCCTTGTTTAATTTTTAAATGTATTTTATTTTTTTTTGAAAAAGTCATACTACCTTTTTGACCAGAAATTAATTCTAGTGCTAATAATAAAGGTATAATCTTTTTCTTTTCAAAAGCTAAATTAGTTGAGCTCAAATTAATTGAAATTTTTTTAATTTGAGGGATTTGAAACGAATTTTTATAATTAAATTTTGTAATTAAATCGTAAGAAGCTATTTGTTTATAATGGTATGTAAATCTATTCATATAATGTAAGATGCTAATGAAATTATTTTTAATTGTTTGTTTTTACGCAATTGCAAAGGCACTGGTCCCAAAATTCTTGAAGCCACTGGTAAATTTTGATTTTTTAATAAAACTATACTATTTTCATCAAATGATGTATAATTAGAATCAATCCCTTTATTTTTATACTTAGTTCTAACTATTAATGCTTTGTATAAATTACCTTTTAATATATTTGTTTTGGATTTAGATTGTACTTGTTTTACAGATATTAAAATAATATCACCGATCTTACCACTTTTACCTTGGTAAATTTTTATAGCTTGACCCTTTTTAACACCAGAATTATCTATAACTTTTAGTTTTGTTTGTACTTGTATCATAATTTATAAAAAATAGCGGGAGCAGGATTTGAACCTGCATCCTTAGATTATGAGCCTAATAAGTTACCATTACTCTATCCCGCAAAATAATTATAATATTTTTAATCGTTATTAGAATATCAAAGAAGGGACTCGAACCCTTATACATATATATGTTTTACAGCCTAAATGTAACGTGTCTACCAATTTCACCACTTTGATGATTATATTATACCTACTATTGGACTTGAACCAATAACCCTAAAAGGGAACAGATTTTAAGTCTATCGTGTTTACCAATTTCACCAAGTAGGCTTTTTACATTTTCTATGAAAACTTATTTCTTAAAACATTTAAAAGATTTAAAATTCCATTTTTTATTATTTTTTTCTTTATTAATACTAACCTTTACCATTTCATATATTTTCAGTGACCAATGGATATACCTACTAATTAAACCTTTAATTTATTTAAAAAAATCAAATTATTTTATTTTTACAGATATAATTGAAATTTTTTATATTAAAATACTATTGTCAATAATATTATCTTTATTTATTTCAATTTTTTGTGGCTTTTTTCAATTCTGGTTTTTTTTAGCACCAGGTTTATATAAAAAAGAAAATTTTTTAATATTAAAAATTATAATTGTTTTTTTAATTCTTTTTTTTATATCATTAAATTTTATTTTTATTTATATAATACCGAATGCATGGAAATTTTTTATTGAATTTGAAAAAACTACACATCCTTTTCTTTTTAATATATATTTAGAACCCCGGTTATATAATTACCTTTTATTTATAATAAAAATATTATTTTATACAAATATTTTATTTCAATACCCTTTCTTAATTTTATTGTTATTATTATTTAAAATTATTTCAATACAACAAATAATAAAATTTCGTAAATTTTTTTATATAAAAGTGTTAATAATGTCATCATTAATAGCACCCCCAGATATTTGGAGTCAAATAATTATATTTACTTGTTTAATTATTTTAATTGAATTGTTTATTTTTATTTTTTTTTTAATAAAAAAAGATTAATTATTTTTAAATTTTTTTAAAAAGGTATAAGTAGAGGTTTTTTCAGAAATATTTAATAAATTTTTATTGTTTAATTGTGAAATATACGAAAAACTATAATTATCTTTTAATAATTCTAAAACTTTTTTATTTTTAAAAGAATTCTTCTTTATAGAAGAACCATTTGATAATATAATATAATTTAAATATTGTTTTTTTTGTTGTTTATACATAATTATAAAACTATTAGGCTCAGTAACATAATGGTAATGTAAAGGATTGCAAATCCTTTAATAACGGTTCAAATCCGTTCTGAGCTTTACAGGTTTAGATGAAGTGGGATTCGAACCCACGGTATATGAAATATACGCCAGTTTTCAAGACTGGTACCTTAAACCACTCGATCATTCATCTATTATTTTCGTTTTTTTTTACGTTGACGGCAACCATTAAAAGGTATACGTGTACTGTCTTGTATTAGAATTATTTTAAATTTTTTTATCAAGTGTTTTAATATATTGTACCTACCAGCACCAACACCTTTTATATAAATACCTAATTGTTTATATTTTAATTTTTTTAAATTATAAATTATTTGAGAAGTGATTTGACTTAAAATATATGGATTATTTTTTCTTTTTATTTTTAAATCATAACTTCTACTTGATTTTTGAAATAAAGGTTCGCGTTTTGTATTGGTTACTGTTATTAATGTATTTTTATAAGTACAATTAATATAAATAAAAGCTAAAGATTCTTTTTTTAAAGTTTTCATATTTTATTTTTTAATTTTTTACTAGTTTTTTTATTTGTATGTGTTCTTTGACCACGCACGGGCAATCCTTGTAAATTCCTTAAACCCCTATAACTTTTAATTTCAACTAATTTTTGTTTTTTTAAAACTAAATTTTTCTTTAAATTTTGTTCAATAATAACATTTTGATCAATATGTTGAATTAATTTACGGATTTTACTCTTTTTTAAAGAATTGACTCTTACAGAGGGGTTTATTCCCATACTTTTACAAATTTTTTTTGAATTAAATAAATTTATACCAAATAAATGTGTTAAAGAATAAATTATTTCTTTTTCTACTGGTATACTTTTTCCAAAAATATATAACATATTTGTATAATTAATTTTATCTATCTAAATACCATGAAATTTAATAAAAAATTAAAATTATGTTAAAAACTTTTAAAGCCACAACACCATCTCAACGACATACTGTTTTATTAAATAATAAACACTTAAATTCAAAAAATTTATTACCTAAATTGATTAAAGGTTTAAAAAAATCTAATGGAAGAAATAATCAAGGAAAAATTACTGTAAGACACCGCGGCGGAGGTCATAAACAAAAATATAGACAAATCTCTTTTCACAGAAAAAATATTTGTGGTTTTGTAAAAAGTATAGAATATGATCCTAACAGATCTGCTAACATAGCAGCAATTGTGAATAAAGATCAAAGTTATTACATACTTTCTCCTGAAAATTTAACTGTAGGTACTTGGGTAGAATCTGGTAAAGATGCATCAATACAACAAGGAAATTCCCTATTCTTAAAAGATATACCTTTAGGTAGTATGATACATAATATAAGTTTAAAACCTAACAAAGGCGGACAATTTACTAGAAGTGCTGGTACATATGCGCAATTATTACAAAAAAATTTTGGTAAATACGCAAAGGTACGTTTATCTTCCGGAGAACAACGTTTAATACCTTTAAATTGTGAAGCAACTTTAGGAATTGTTTCCAATTTAGATCATAAAAATATAAAAATTGGTAAAGCAGGTCGTAACCGTTGGTTAAATAAAAGGCCAAAAGTTAGGGGTGTTGCTAAAAATCCAGTTGATCATCCACATGGTGGTGGTGAAGGTAAAACAAGTGGTGGTAGGCCATCAGTATCTTTTACCGGCCGTATAACTAAAGGCCAACCAACTGTAAAAAATAAAAAAAAATTTATTTTAAAAAGATAGTACTATATGTCAAGAAGTATTTTTAAGGGGCCATTAATTAATCCTTTTCTAAAATTAGAAAAAAATAAAAAAATAAAACTTTTTAATAAAAATTTAATTATATTACCGGAATTTTTAAATCATACTTTTAATGTTTATAGTGGAAAGAAATTTGTATTATTAGATATTAAAGAAAATATGATAGGATACAAATTTGGTGAATTTTTATCTACCCGTGCTAAATATAAATATAAAAAAAAATAAATTATGGGTCAAAAAACTATACCACAAAGTTTAAGATTAGATCATTTAAAAAATTGGAATTCTAATTGGATAAGTGAAAAAAGCGATTATTCAAAATTATTTTATTTTGATTATACCTTACGTGAATATATAACAAAAATTTGTAAAAAAGATAACTTAAATATAAGTAAAATAAATATAAAAAAAAATAATCAATATATTGAAATTTATTTAAGTTTTTATCTATATAAAGAAAAAAAAAATATAACTGAAAAATTACAAAAAGATATTGATGCTTATTTATTATATTTAAATTTACCTTTTACGTCTCGTTTTTATGTTATAAATAATACTATAGGTAATTTAAATATTAAATCAATGTTTTATAAAAATTTTAAAAATAAAAAGAAATTAGCAAGAATTAATTCTAATTTTTATAATTTTATAAATACATCGTATGTTGCTTTTTATACACAGAGTGTTGAATTAATAAGTAATTATTTAATTAAAGATTTAAAACGTATACCTAAACATAGACAGTACCTTAATAATATTAATAGAATTTTAATTAAACAATATAATATATTTAATAATTGTTTAGGTTATAAGATACAATTAAAAGGGCGTGTTAACGGTAGGGAACGTTCAAATAAAATTGTTATGAAATCAGGTAAAACACCATTAAATACATTAAAATATAATGTAAAATATGATTATAAAGAAGTTTTAACTCCATATGGTATATGTAGTTTAAAAATATGGTTATTTTATAAAAATTAATAATATATGTTATTCCCAAAACGAACTAAATATAGAAAACAATTTAAAGGACTTATTAAAGGAAAAACAAATAGAGGAAATATAATTAAAAACGGAAATTATGCTTTAAAAACTTTAGAAGAAGCTAGAATAACTTCTCGTCAAATTGAAGCAGGTCGTAGGGCAATAGTACGCCATATGAAACGTTTAGGATTTTTATGGATACGTATTTATCCTAGCGTACCTGTTACCTCGAAACCTTCTGAAATTAGAATGGGTAAAGGTAAAGGTTCTGTTGATTTTTGGGTTGCTAAAGTAAAACAAGGACAAATAATTTATGAAATAAGTGGTGTATCTCACGAAAATTCGATGAAAGCCTTACACGCGGGTTCTATGAAATTATCTGTTAAAACTAAAATAATAAATAAGAAGGGCTTATAGTTTAATTGGTTAGAGCGTACCGCTCATAACGGTGTTGTTGTAGGTTCAAGTCCTACTAAGCCCATATTTATGGAGATTTTAAAAACTAATAAAAAATATAAACAAAATAAATTTAAATATAAAAATATTACTATACAAAAAGATGGTATAATTCCAAGTAAAGTTTTAGCAAATTTTGAACAATATACTATTATGGAGTATACTTTATCTGATAATATACAATTTGTTACAGAAGCCTTAAATAATAATAATAATAATAATTTTTTATTTACCAGTAAATCTTTTGATGATGATTTATTAATAACACCTGTTATTTCTAGGAAAATCTATCAATCCTACAATTTAATTATTTTGAATCTTATTAAGAAGTATAAACTTAAAATAATTAAATGTCGGGTTATTAATTATGGTAATGTAGGACTTAACGGACTAATTGCACCTATTTCAGATATAAGTTTATTTATAAATAAAAAAATAAAAAAAAAAGATACCTCATCTATATTAAAAACTTTAACTTTTATTTGTGAAAATATTAAACCAATAAATAAATACAGTAAAATGAAAATAAATGTATCCCGTAAAAAATTTACAAAGCTTATAAAAGATAATGCCACAATTTGATCAAGGATCCTTTTTAAATCAAGTTTTTTGGTTTTTTTTAATTTTTATAAACAGTTATTTTTTAATAACTTATTTCTTTTTACCTATAATTTGTGAAAATTTAAAATTTAGAAAAAAAAAGATAATTAAAAATAAATTAAATAATTTAGATATAATTTTAGAAAATTTACAACAAAATAATTTTTTAAATAATTCTTTTAAAGATATTTTTAATAATTTAAATTATTCAATAAATACTATAAATAATAAAACTATATTATCTATAGCACCATTGAAAGAAAATACTTTTAAAAATATTAAATTAAAAAAAAATTTAAAAGATTTTTATATGATTTTATTATCTTATAAAAATATTATTAAAAAAAATTAAATATTATTTAATAAATAAAATATATTAAATGTATAGCTCAGTTGGTAGAGCACCGGACTTTTAATCCGAGGGCCTTGGGTTCGAATCCCAATACATTTAATACATAATAAATGGGGGTTATAGTTTAATTGGTAAAATACATATTTTGCAAGTATGCTGATATGGGTTCGAGTCCCATTAATTCCATATGTTAATCTACTTAAAACTATATAATAAAAAAAAAAAAAATTTAAATTTTCTTTATAGAAGAGCTTCAAACTATAATAATGAAAACACGAATGGCTATAGCTATACCATTATATTAAAGCAATTTCTAAATGGTAAACACATAGCCCAATACGTTAATAAAAAAGTAATTCAAAAATATTTTGATAAAAGTTTTTTTAACCCCGGAACGGGGCACCACATACCATTACAGTTTGCTTTGTTTAAATTTAAAAACTTTGAGAACCGGCGTAGAAGATCTGCGGGTGGGTTGAATCTTTATAAAGAGTATATGGATTGGCTGTATAAAAACAGGAAATCAATAATAGAAAAAAATAGGTTAACCTCAATTCGCTACACTACCAAACACATAACTAATTCAAAAATTATAAATAATCTTAAACCTTTTATAATCTACAAAAATGATTTTCAGAACTGGGAAAAAGTCGAGCCATTACAGGCTTCAATAAGTATAAATTGTAAAATACTTGAAGTAGTTAACGACATTGCTAACGGCAGAATGGACTCCCTAAAAAGTGGTTTTATTTATCCAAAAGTAAACAGTAATTTAATTGAAAGTGGTTTAGAATATCATAACGAGTTAATAAACGGGTATGATATTCTAAAAAATACGACATTAACACTAGGATTAATAGATGGTTTTGACGCTGAAACCACATCAACCGTAATTTTTGGTCTTTCAGCTATTTTACTACCAGTACATTATGAGCTGTGCTCTGGAACAATGTTTTTGTCCAATATTTTAGATTTACAGCAAATGGATCTGCCAATATTTTTGAACAACTTTTCTGAATTAATAAAATTGCAGTATGATATTTTTTTCAATAACACATCATCAACTATGTTGTTAGACTATTTGGTACGTAAAAATACAAAGTTTTGTTTATTAGATACAGGGGAAGATGATATTAATTCTTTATTTAGAAAATGTGATGAAATTCCGAATAGTTATGGAATACCTGGAGATATCCCAAGTGCTCTACCCAAATTGTTCTACCATGATCCACGTCATTTGATAAAATCTTGACACAAGGAGGTCTCTCTCTCTTATAGTACTTAAAACTTAAATAAAATTAAAAAATATAAAATATGAAGGATTATTTATAATTAATAAATTTTAAAGATTTCTATTCTTACAGAGAAATAAAAATTTTTTATTATACTAATTTTTTATATTCTATAAATATTGATTGATAGAGTATTTCAATTGGTAGATTATTAGATTCATATCCTAAGGGTTACGGGTTCGAGTCCCGTCTCTATCAAAATATAAGACGGAATGTAGCATAGTCTGGTTTAGTGTATCTGCTTTGGGAGTAGAAGGTCATGTGTTCGAATCACATCATTCCGAAATTATATTTTTTAATTTTAAAAACAAAATATGTTAAATTATTTATTTAATATTTTGCCGATTTTTTTTAGTATTATTTTAACATGTTCAGTGTTAATAATATTGATACCGAACCCAATACATTCGGTATTATTTTTAGTTTTAGTTTTTTGCAATTCAGCTGGGTTATTATTACTTTTTGGTATAGAATTTTTATCAATCATGTTAATAATTATTTATGTTGGTGCTATTGCAATATTATTTTTATTTGTTGTTATGATGTTAGATATTAAAGTTATTTCAAAAAATAAAAATGATTTTAACAATTATATTTTCTTTTCAGTTTTTATAATTTTATCATTCTTTATAGAAACTTTTATGACCTCAGTAGATATTTTTAATCAAAATATAATAAACAATTCTTTAATAGATTATACTCAATGGGTTTTTTTATTAAACATGATTACTAATACAGCTACTATTGGTCAAATTTTATATACTTTTTACTTAGCTTATTTTTTAATTGCAGGTATTGTTTTATTAATAGCTTTAATAGGCGCCGTTACTTTAACACATGAATATAAACATAATATTCATGACGTATCAACCTTTAAACAAATTTCAAGGTTAAAGGAAAATGCAACATTCAATTTAAATAATAAAAAGTTATAATTCTTTTTTTTTTATGAAATTCAAAATTATTTTTAAACATTTTTTTCTTTTAGCTTACCAACGTATTACTGATTTTAAAAATTTAGTATTATTAGTATTTATCGTTTTCTCACCATTTGCTATTCCCCAAACTTTTTCAGAAGCATATTCCCCAGAATTGGAAAATGAAGAGAATAATTCTTCCGAAGAAAAAAAGGAATGGGAAACAAAAGATTACGTTAATACCGTTGGCTTAATTATTCTTGGCATTTTAATATTAATGCTTCTATATCCAGGTGACTATGGTGAATTTGGTGATCATGACGACAAAATTTACCAATACTTCCATCCAAAAAAGGTAGACCCTTTTGATTTAACTAAAGAATGGGTTTACCCTAAAGATGGAGTACCGCGGCCACCACAAAGGATATATACCCGGGCTTTAGAGGATTATTTCCTTATTCCTGAAAAACCTTATTTTGTGGATGGTGTAAGAAATTGGCCTTTATTAAATAAAGATATGATGACTTATGCAAAAATACCTTTTACAAATCCTCATAATCATTCCATACCTCCTTATATGGTTAAATATTTGGAAATTTGTTATGGGTATGATTTAACACAAGAACAGGTTTGGAACTTAGAATTCCATAGAAACAATACTAAATCTTTTGTCCCTATGGAATGGATTTACGATTGGGTTATCTGGTATTATAAAAAAAACCCAGTTAGACAAAATTTTAGTTTGGGTTTAGATGCGGATTGGCTTGCTTATTATAAAGGTAAGGATTTCTATGATACTCGGATTTATCCTGGTATTTATACCCGCTGGAGAACACGCCCTTTAAATAATGATGGTAGGTAAATATAATTTACTTATATATCCTTTTTAATTAAATTTTTATTATTATTTACAATTCCTTAATAGCTCAATTGGTAGAGCCTCCGGCTGTTAACCGTATGGTTGCAGGTTCGAGTCCTGCTTAAGGAGTCTATTATATATATATTAAAACAGAATTTTTATAATCTGAAACCTATTAGATCTCAAGTTATTAATAAAATTCTAGCTAAAAATACTTTTCAAAGGGAAGTTTAGTTTTTAATATGTATACTAAAATGTTTAAAAAGTTCCATAAATAATATAAATAAAATTTATTTATATTAAAAATAGATATTAAAATTTTTAGTATTTCTAAGCTAAATATTTTACAACACTTACACTTAAAACCTATCAAAGTGGTTATCGTCCACAATTTTAAAAGAAAAATATCTTGAGAATAGTTTCTTACTTAGATGCTTTCAGTAATTATCTAAAATAAACTTAACTACTTGGCAATGCCATTTATATAAATATAAACAACAACCAATACATCAGAGGTTTATCCTTCTCGGTCCTCTCGTACTAGAGTTAGATTCTCTCATTTTTCCAAATGGCTATAGAAGATAGGAACCAAACTGTCTCACGACGTTCTAAACCCAACTCACGTACCACTTTAATCGGCGAACAGCCGAACCCTTGGAACCTTCTTCAGCTCCAGGATGTGATGAGTCGACATCGAGGTGCCAAACAACTCCGTCGATAGGAGCTCTTAAGAGTCATTAGCCTGTTATCCCCGGAGTACCTTTTATCCGTTGAGCGATAATCTTTCCACATAGAATTACCGGATCACTATGACCGACTTTCGTCCCTGTTTGATATGTCTATCTAACAGTCAAGCAAACTTATACCATTATACTCTACAACTGTTAATATCAGTTTGAGCTTACCTTTGTACGCCTCCGTTACTTTTTAGGAGGTGACCGCCCCAGTCAAACTACCAACCATGCACTGTCTTCTTATGTTTTAGAATGAGTGATTATTTAAAATAAGAGTGGTATTTCAAGGATATTTAATATAAATATTAAATTACCACCTATCCTACACATATTTTAAAAAATTACAATACAAAGATGTAGTAAAGGTTCACGGGGTCTTTCCGTCTACCTATAGCTAATCCGCATCTTCACGGATATTTCAAATTCACTGAGTTTATGTTGGAGACAGCGGGGAAGTCGTTACACCATTCATGCAGGTCGGAACTTACCCGACAAGGAATTTCGCTACCTTTGGACCGTCAGAGTTACGGCCGCCGTTTACTGGGACTTCAATTTAATGCAAAAACATTTCCTTTTAATCTTCCAGCACCGGGCAGGTGTCAGACCCTATACATCATTTTACAATTTAGCAGAGTCCTGTGTTTTTATTAAACAGTCGCTACCCCCTATTTCGTGCCACCATTTATTTTTAAATAAATGGTCCTCCTTATCCCGAAGTTACAGAGTCATTTTGCCGAGTTCCTTCAACATAATTCTCTCATACACCTTAGTCTATTCGACTCGTCCACCTGTGTTGGATTAGGGTACGGTATTTTATATTATACATTATTATAAATAATAATATATAATAATTTTATTTTGTTATTTCTTGAAAATTTATATAAATTTTGTCACAAAATATTAAAATTTAATTTTAAAAATTAACCCATTAAATAAAGCTTTCGCCTTTTTCTTAGGGGCCGTTTAACTCTTTGACGATAATCGTTTATAAAGAAACCCTTGGACTTACGGTGACAATAATTTTCATATTGTTTTTTGTTACTAATGCCAGCATTTTCACTTCTGATATCTTAAATTTATCTTTCAACAAATCTTTAAACAACGTACAGAACGTTCCGCTACCGTTAAAAAACTTGCCGCTTCGGTATTAATCTTAAGCCCCGTTACATTTTAGGCGCAAAAAAACTAGACCAATGAGCTTTTACGCTTTCTTTAAAGAATGGCTGCTTCCAAGCCTACCTACTGGTTGTTTTCATTTTTTCACCTCCTTTAACACTTAGATTAAATTTAGGGACCTTAGCGTTCAATCTGGGCTGTTTCCCTCTTGACATAGGACCTTATCGCCCAATGTCTGACTACTCTATTTCATTTTTTCGTATTCGGAGTTTCTAAGAATTTGGTAAGACGTTAATCCCCCTAGTTCAATGAGTGCTCTACCCCAAAAAAAGTTTATAGAATGCTATACTTAAATATATTTCGCGGAAAACCAGCTATCTCCAAGTTTGATTGGCCTTTCACCCCTAACCACAAATCATCCCCGTATTTTGCCACATACGTGGGTTCAATCCTCCAAATAATATTACTTATTCTTCAATTTGTTCATGGTTAGATCACTTGGTTTCGGGTCTAATTAAAATAACTAAGGGCCTTTTTAAGACTCGTGTTATCTATGCCTACTTTAATAAAATTAAGCTTGCTATTTTAATTAACTTGCTGGCCCATTATGCAAAAGGTACACTGTCACTTTTTAAAAAAGCTCCAATTGATTGTAGGCATTGAGTTTCAGTTTTCATCCTCTCAACGTTATTTAACCTTTCCTTTACAGTACTTGTTCACTATCGGTTATTTAATTTTTTTAGATTTGAGGGTGGTCCCCCATTTTTCAAAGAAAATTCCACGTATTTCCTTTTACTTGTTAATATATATTTAAACAAATTTATTATATCAATTACAGGACTATCACCTTTTTTGTTAACCGTTCCGATTTTAGCAAAAACCTAAGTTAAAGCCAAATCAATTATTACCAACATAATAAATTATATATATATTAATATCTAATTTCCGCAATCGCTCGCCACTACTAACGGAATCTCGTTTGATTTTTTTATATAGTTACTAAGATGTTTCAATTCACTATTTTTTTTAAATTCAAAAAGAATATGTTTACATAAGGAAATTTATAGTTTTTTGACCATAACTTTTCGCATTCATACGTCCTTATATTATAATTAAATACCAAGTCATCCCCTCAATGCCCTTGTTCATATCTATAAAGATTAATTTTTATTTAAATATTCAAAAAGAAAATTTGAATTAAATTTAAATGGATATTTAATTTCGTTTATTCTTGGTTTTCTTAAGAAAACCAAGATTGGTAAATTATTATCTATATGACTATAGGGTAATAACATTATTTTTTTATATTTTAAGTTTGTTGGAATTTCAATAAAATCACCACTTTTTAAAACATAATTATTGTTATTTACAATTGTTTTATTTACTTTAATCTTTTTATGATTAACCCACTGCTTAGCTTCAAAAATTGAAGGGAATAATCCGGACCTGTATAAAAAAATATCTAACCTACTTTCTAAACGAATTATTAAGTTTTCTACAATATTAAAAGAATTTTTTGTTTTAATTTCATTGTATATAGTTTTTAATTTATTATATGTAATATTACCATAAAAGCTTTTAAATTTTTGTTTATTTAATAGCCTCTGTTTATATAAAACTTTTAAAGATTTGGGTTTCCTTAAGAAAAAGTTGGTTTTTTTAAAATCTAAATATTTTAAAAATTTACCCCATTTTTTTTTATTAAATTTATTTTCATTATTATATTTACCCCAAACATTAGATTTAGTTTGGAATATTATTTTATATTTAGGTGTATTTCTTGACATAAAATTAAATATTTAAATATTTTTTAAATAAAAAAATTAAAAAAAATATTGATTTGATATTATTGTGATTCATCAGTATAGGATAATTTATTAAATTAGGATCAATATTTACATTAGAAACAGAAATTAAAGGTATTTTTTTTTTTGTTGCTTCTTTTATAACCAAATCATCTTCAGTATCATTAAATGATATAACTAAACTTATATTTTTTAAACGATTTCCTAATAATAAAGGGTTAGTAATAAAACCACCAGACCATCTTTGAGTAATAAATTCAACCTGTTTTTCAATTGATGAATTAATTAATTCTTTTTTTAAAAATTGGGTTTTTAAATCATTACAAACTATTAATATTTTTTTTTTTCTTTTTAATAATTTACTTATCATTAAAAAAGATCTTTTTAAAGAATGGGCTGTAAAGTCTAAATCTAATATCAATTGATTATTTCTTTTACCATAAACATAATTAAAACTTTTTGGGTTTGAATCTTTTATATTATAACCAAAATGACTATTTGAATTCAATAAATTTTTAAAAAGTTTATTATTATTACTTAAATATTTATTTTTTATTTTTTTTTCCTTCTTTTCGTAAAACTGTTTCATTTTTTAATAAAATTCCTTTTCCCTTATAAGGTTCAACCTTTTTAAGTTTTTTAATAATATGTGCAAATTGTGTAAGTTCACCCCAATTTGAACTATATAATATTATCTGTGTAGATTTCAATAAAGAAACGTCTATATTACTTGGAATATCAAGTATAATATCATGACTATAACCCAATTTAAAAATCAATTGGTTTTCAACTTTATTTACTTTAAAACCAATTCCGTTTAAAAATAAATTAACTTTAAATTTTTGTGAAATACCTTTTAATTGCGATTTAATTAAAGAATTGTATAATCCTAAATATTTTTTAAATTCTTTTTTATTTTCTTTTGAAGAAATAGTAATAAAATCGGAATTTATAGTTACTTCAATATTAGAATTTATTTTTATTTCTGATTCGCCATATAAACCTGAAATTAATATTATATTATTTAAATTATCAAAAGATATTTTTGTATTTTTGGGTATTCTAATTTTTTTATTTAATAATGTTTCTTGCATAAAATTATATAATTTTACAAATCAATTCACCCCCCAAATTAAGTTTTTGTGCATCAATATGTGTCAAAAACCCTTTTTGAGTTGAAATTATAAATAAGTTTTCTTTTTGGTTTTTAAAAATCCACTTATTTTTAACGTATACCCTTTTACCTGGTCTGGAAATTAATTTAATTTGATTTATAACTGGTTTTTGATTATTATCATATTTTAATAAGATATTTATATTATTGTCCTCAGATAAATAATAACCATTTAATAACCCCTCTTTTACTAATAAATCAACTATTTTTATAATTTGTTTAGTTTTTTTTTGTTTTAATACTTGTTTTTTTGATAAACAATGATTTTTTAAATTTGATAAAAAATTTGATAAAGTAGAAGTTATAATCATAATAAAAATTACCAACTATATTTAGAAACCCCAGGTAAAAAACCTTCTGAAGCTAATTTTCTTAATTGTATTCTAGACAATTTAAAAAACCTATAAACACTTTTAGAACGACCTGTTAAAATACAACGGTTTTTAATACGTGTTAAAGAACTAATATTAGGTATAGTTATAAATTTCTTTTGGGTTTTCCAACGTATATTTTTTTCTAAATTTAAATTTTGAGTTATAGCTTTTAAAATTAATCTTTTTTTTTCTTTATCTTTAAAAGAATAACGTTGATTTATATTTTTTTTTATTTGTTTTTGCATAAAAAATAATAAATTTAAAATCTATCTAAATAGTATTAAAAAATTTTTAAAAGTAATTGATATGATTTTTTTTAATCCTTATTAGAAGAAGTGGCTGAGCGGTTAATAGCGGTAGACTGTAAATCTATTGAGTTTTCTCTACATAGGTTCGAATCCTATCTTCTTCATTTTGGCATGAGAATGTTTTAAGAGCTTTTCCAGCCACAGGTTCCCCTACGACTACCTTGTTACGACTTCATCTTAGTCACTAGCGTTAACTTGATTAATTTTTCAAATTAATTAAAAAATTTTATTAAAAATAAATTTTAATAAAACCACCCTTTTAACTTAAATGAATTAATTTAAGAAAAAACCAATTCCCGAGATGTGACGGGCGGTGTGTACAAAGCCCAGGAACATATTCACCGCAACATGCTGTTTTGCGATTACTAGCGATTCCAACTTCATGTGGGCGAGTTTCAGCCCACAATCCGAACTAAGATAATTTTTATTAGATTTGCTCCAGCTTTAACACTATTGCCTCTTATTGTTATTACCATTGTAGCACGTGTGTAGCCCAGTTCATAAGGGTCATGAAGACTTGACGTCATCCCCACCTTCCTTTAACATATCGTTAACAGTCTTATTAAAGTTCCTTTTTATAATTTTAATGAAATAAACGATTTCTATAAAAAATGGCAATTAATAATAGGGGTTGCGCCCGTTAAAGGATTTAACCAAACATTTCACAACACGGACTGACGACAGCCATGCAACACCTGTTGTTTTAATTAAAAAACAATTTTCAAGAACTGGTAAGGTTCTGCGCGTAATATCGAATTAAACCACATGCTCCACCGCTTGTATAGGCTCCCGTCAATTCCTTTGAGTTTTAACCTTGCGGTCGTACTTTTCAGGCAGAGTGTTTAACGCGTTAGCTTAGTATCTAAAAATTAATCTAAATACGAACACTCATCGTTTACAGCAAGGACTACCGGGGTATCTAATCCCGTTTGCTACCCAAGCTTTCGTTTCTCAATGTCAGTATATACCCAGATAATTGCCTTCGCTTTAGGCCTTCCTTCTATTATTACCGTATTTTATCCCTACAATAGAAATTCCATTATCCTCTATTTATACTCAAGTTTTAAAGTTTTGAAAAAATTTATAAAGTTAAGCTCTATTTTTTTTTTTTCAACTTAAAAAACAATCTACAAACTTTTTACGCCAAATCATTCCGAATAATGCTTGTTCCCCCCGTATTACCGCGGCTGCTGGCACGGAGTTAGCCGGAACTTTTTCTTTAGGTACTGTCTTTTTTCTTCCCTAATAAAAGAGCTTTACAACCAAAATAGCCTTCTAAATTCACTCACATAGTATTGCTGGATCAAGCTTTCGCCCATTGTCCAATATTCCCCACTGCTGACTCATATAAGAGTTTGGGCCGTGTCTCAGTCCCAATGTGGCTGATCATTCTTTCAAATCAGCTAAGGATCGTTGGCTTGGTTTTCCATTACAAAACCAACTACCTAATCCTACCAAAGCTCATCCTTTAACGATATTAAATCTTTATTTATTATAAGGAATTTTATCCCTTATTAAAGGGTAGATAACTTAGGTGATACTCACCCGTTCGCTATGTTTAAAAAAAACATTCAACTTGCATGTGTTAAGCATACTATTAGCATTTATTCTGAGCCAGGATCAAACTCAATTTTTTTTTATATAAAATAAAAATTTTATATTTTTTTTATAATCCTAATTATATAAAACATTCTAATACAAATAAAATAAAAACTATTTTTTAATTTTAATGAAGGGTAAAGTGGGACTCGAACCCACGTGATCAAGAAGATATGATAATTTAGCAAATTACTGCCTTTCCACTAGGCTATTTACCCTGTTTTAATTTTTTCTTAAAAAGCAAATAAAATTAAAAATGCCATCATTAATGCAAATAAAGCAATAGCTTCAGTTAATGCAAAACCTAAAATAGCAGTTCTAGTTAATTCTTGTTGTAATGATGGGTTTCTTGAGATACCTAAAACTAATGAACCAAATACTGAACCGATACCTACACCAGCACCAGCTAAACCAATAGTTGCTAAACCAGCACCAATAAATTTTGAAGATTGTAATAACATATTTTTATATATTATCGGGAAAAAAATAATAATAAGAGTATTAAAACTCAAAATAAAAAAAAATTTAATAAATTATGTCTTAATTAGCTAATAAATTTATTTTATTAATGGAAATAGTTCCACGTGTTCTAAAAAAGGTTATAATAATTGCTAAACCTATTGCTGACTCAGATGCAGCAACAGTTAATATTAATAAAGCAAATAATTCACCTAAAATATCGTCTAAATAAAAAGAAAAAAAAATAAAGTTTAAATTAATAGATAATAACATTAATTCAATTGAAATTAATATTAATATTAAACTTTGTCTGTTAATTATTATTCCTAATAATCCTAAATTAAAAAGGAAAAAATTGAAAAAAAAATGATTTAAAATTGCCATATTGAAAATTATAACCAGTTAAAGCTTATTAACACACTTGCTGTGAAAAATAACCAACTTAAAGTAAAGGGTAAAAAAACTTTCCAACCTAATCGCATTAATTGATCATATCTGTATCTTGGTAATATACCACGTGCTACAATAAAAAAAATAACAAAAAATGAAACTTTTAAACCAAACCAAAAACTAGAAGGAATAAATGATAAAAAATCAAATGGTGCGTACCACCCCCCTAAAAATAATATGGTTGCTAAACTACTCATTAAAAGCATGTTGGCGTACTCTCCTAAGAAAAACAAAGCGAAACCCATAGCAGAATATTCGACATTATAACCAGAAACTAATTCAGCCTCTGCTTCAGGAAGATCAAAAGGATGTCTATTTGTTTCTGCCAATATTGATATAAAAAATATTAAAAATAAAGGGAACATTGGTATAAAATACCAAACATTTTGTTGTGCAAAAACTATTTCTAATAAATTTAAAGAACCGGCACAAACAATAATTGAAAGTATTGTAAACCCAATGCTAATTTCATATGAAATCATTTGTGCAGTAGAACGTAATGCCCCTAAAAAGGCATATTTCGAATTACTTGACCACCCGGCGATAATAACACCGTAAACACCTAATGATGAAATGGCTAATAAATATAAAATACCTATATTTATTTCACTAAAAAACATATATTTCCCCATAGGAATAACAGCCCAACCCAGTATACTTAAAAAAAAAGTCATAATAGGTGCTAAAATAAATAAGATTACATCACTATTACTTGGTAATATAGTTTCTTTAACAAATAATTTTAAACCATCCGAAAGGGGTTGTAATAAACCAAAAGTCCCTACAACATTTGGACCTTTTCTTCTTTGAATTGTTGATAAAATTTTACGTTCAGCAAGAGTAAAATATGCTACTGCTATTAAGATTGGTAATATTAATATTAATATTTTTAATAATATAAAAAAAATTGTCATAAAGTGAAGTTATTAGATGTATAAGTTACAAAATAAAATAAATAAAAATAATTTATTACTTATAAAAGTATTATCTAATACTATAAATAATAATAAAATAAAACTTAATAATATTAATAATGAATAATTATAAATAAAACCAGTTTGAAATTTACTTAAATTAAAACTAATTTTATTAATATTTTTTGCAATACCATAAGGTCCTAAAATCTCAATAATACCCCTATCTATTAATTTATAAGTTTTGAAATAACCAAAATTTAAAATATTTTGAGTTATATATTCATGATATACTTTATCAAAAAACCATTTTCTATTAAAAAAATTATAAAAAGTTATACCTATATAAGACATTTTAAAATTATAAAATGCATATAAATTAAAATTATAAAAAATTACTGCTAAAATTAATCCGGAAATACTACATATAACCGGTAAAGTTTTAAATATAACTGGTAAAAATTCTGCATCTATTAAATTTATATTTGATGGATTAATATATATAGAATTACCCCAAAAATTTGTACCTAAACCCATAAACATATCTTTACATAAATATCCTATAAAAATACTACCAAAGGCCAAAATACCTAAAGGTAATGCCATTCTTATTGGTGCATCATGTGCATTTATAATTACATTTTTAAATGAATTGGTTTTTGTTAAAAAAGTTAAGTATAACAATCTTGTTGAATAAAATGCAGTACAAAAGGCTGCAATAGTTCCTAACCAATAAGCAAAATGACTTATATTATTATGACATGCAAAAGATACT
>Ga0102904_1000038_pt1 | contig 22462 bp, 17 predicted proteins | sample Colrivmeta1556A3_FD_79179 | JGI IMG/M metagenome (GOLD analysis project Ga0102904, IMG submission 79179) | Estuarine microbial communities from the Columbia River estuary - metaG 1556A-3 | ecosystem: Environmental > Aquatic > Marine > Intertidal zone > Estuary | place: USA: Columbia River... | reverse complement strand
ATACCTGTGGTTCTGCAAAATACAACGGTAACGGCGGCAATAGTGGTGGCGACGGTGATTCTATACCATTATATGGTGGCCTTAGTATTTTATTAGCCGGAGCTGCAATATTTGGTATAAGAAAACTGCGCAAGAAATAACAATACTTAATAAAAAATTATTTTAAAAGACTGTCCATTAAAGGCAGTCTTTTTTTAGTTAAAACTTTTATGACAGAGTTTTATTAATCATAAAAATGTTAGTTTTTAGTTAGTAAGACACACTATCACTCTGAAATTGAGCAAACAGGTCGCTAATTCAATTTTTAAAAATAAAACCCAAAGCTACCCGTTACACCAAATTTTCTAGCATCAGGATATATTACTTTATCTTTGTAATTTCCTCTAAAATTGAAGTCTATTCTAAATACCTTAAAAATATTACCAATGCCTAAACTGTATTCATAATAAGGCTCATTTGATGGTGCTACCAACTTAAGATTATTAGGATTACTAGGCACATTACTCAAAGCTAGATTTTCATCTGAAATATTACCAATAACACCTCGAACACTTATTATTTCTCTTAGATTTAATTTTCTTAAAAATGGTATCCTTGAAAACAAGCGTCCGTTAAAATTATGCTCAAAATGAAATGATGCATACGTATCAGACACAAACTCGTAAAAATCAAGTTGAGAAAATGTATTATATATTGAAAAATAGGTTTGGTTTCCAGGAATTACACTTAACAAACCAAGTGGTACTTCTCCAAAAGTTTTACCCGCTTCAATGGTGGTAAATAATCTTCCAAAACCACCCATTTGCCAGGGTTGTGTATATGAAAGTTGTACTTTAGTATAATCAAAATCGCTATTAAGAATATTTTTATCGCCTCTGGTAACTTGAGCAAATAGGCGCGCAAAGTAATCATTAGCGATTCTGCGTTCCACACCAAATCCTGTCATTTTACGTCCGGGGAAATACGATACAGATACGTTGGTTTCATATTGCTTAATTTCGGATGCTACACCTGTTGGCGTATTATAATCTAAACTAAATGTTGGCGATGCCGATTCTAACGTTCTGTAGTTTCCTCCTAGTCTAAAAACAACATTTTGCCAAGGCTCAGCTTCAATTGCTAAACTGGTTAAATTTATGCTTGTCAATTTATCATTGGCACCAGTTCCCACAACCGACGAAGAGGCTAAACTTCTACCTAAAACATCGGTACTTGTCGTTAAACTAGCTCCTGTTTGTTCTACATCACGTCTGTTTCCTCCAGAAATAATAAGTCGGCTCTTTTTATCAAGCAACCATTTACCCGAAATACCATATTTAAATTTATCGTCTTTAAAACCGTAGGCTAAAAACCCTTCTAATCGCCATAAATCATTTGGTCCAAAATAGGTTCTTCCGCCGGTTCGTAAACGTATGCCTTCAACTTCGTTAAATCCAAAGGTTGAAAAAACAGGTCCGTAATCTAAAGGCAATTCATTAAATTCAATATAACCCGAAGCCAAAATACTTCCCAAGTTATAAAGACGTTTAAACTTTTTAACCGTTTTTAAAGTGTCTAACATTTTGTAGACCCCTTTTTCGTCTTTATTTAATTTCTCTAAACGATTGTCATCCCAAAATTCGTCACCTCTGTTGTAAACATCACTATCATAATTATAAACATCCTTATCATAGAATTTTTTATCCTTTTCAATATCAAACTTATAATTATTATACAACGTGGTTCGCTTACCATATACACCTCGAGATTTTTCCTTTTTATTAAAGGCAAAATCTGATAACATATAATCTCGGGTCACAAGGAAAAGTGAATCATTTAACACTTCAAACTCTTGCTCTATATAAATTTCTTTTACCCAGTTTATATTGGCGCTTTTTGAGGCTTGAAGGTTAATTTCTTTGATGGCATAAGTGGTGTCTGCTACCCAAAAATCGCCTTTAAAAGTCAATTCATTTTTTCGCCTCGGATAATAGATAATATTGTAACACCATTTATCACCTATAAAAGTACTGTCTGACAACACATAATTGTAAGTGTTGATTCCTGTTTTTGATAACGGACTCACAAAACTTTTATCGAAAAATTTCAGGTAGTTATCATAAACATTAAAGTCTGTATATAAATCGTCTACAAAATCAATAATAACTTGATTGTTGCTAAAACCGGAGTTTTTATTTCCTTGTAAATCTTCTTTAGTTTTATTTATAACATTATTGCCATATACCTTGGAAACGGCTTCGTTAATAAAAATTGGCAGGTATGTTTTCCCAGTTACACTAGAGGTATCAACTTCGTCAAACACAAACTCCATCCCTCGGAACAACTTACTTTTAATAAGCGTACTATCAATAGTATTTAAATCAAACTCTATTTTTTCGTATTTATCGTATTCGTATTGCTTGAATTGCTTTAAACCATTACTCCGTTTATTTGTCCAGATTTTTCGTAATAAATCAATTGCAGGATTATTCTTTTTGGACTGTTTTCCTGAAACAATAACCACAGCATCTAATTGTGCAGCTTCCTCTTTAAGTATGAATTTCAAATTATAATTCACCTTTTTTTCTAGAGGGACATTTAACGTTTCATAACCAATAAAAGAAACCGTTAAGGCATTCCAAGTTTCCTTAGACTCTAAATAGAATTTTCCATTTTCATCTGTAATAGTTCCCTGTGTGGACCCTTGGAATATTATTGTAGCGAAAGACACAGGTTCATTAAATTCATCAAACACATAACCACTAACTTTCGTTTGTGCTAATGCGGAACATATTCCGAGGAAGAAAAGGAGGATAAGTAGTTTTAGATTCATAATACAAAAAAACTTCATCAACAATTGTGCTAATGAAGTTTATATAACGTAAAAAATTACGATTTATTTATACAATACTTTTTTTACTGCTTTAATAACCTCATCCTTATTTGGCAACCATTCTGCCAATAAAACTGGGGAATAAGGTGCAGGGGTATCTGCTGTGTTTATTTTTACAACTGGCGCATCTAAATAATCGAATGCCTCAGATTGCACTAAGTAAGTAATTTCAGTAGCTACATTTCCAAAAGGCCAAGCTTCTTCTAAAACCACTAATCTATTTGTTTTCTTAACCGATTCTAAAATAGCTTTTCTATCTAAAGGACGAACGGTACGTAAATCTATAATTTCACAAGAAATACCTTCTTTCTCTAATTCGTCAGCAGCTTTGTATGCTTCTTTGATAATTTTTCCGAAAGACACAATGGTTACATCTGTTCCAACGCGCTTAATCTCTGCAACACCAATTGGCACAATGTATTCGCCTTCTGGCACTTCGCCCTTATCACCATACATTTGCTCGCTTTCCATAAAAATTACTGGATCGTCATCCCGAATAGCCGCTTTCAATAAGCCTTTTGCATCATAAGGGTTTGAAGGCACGACTACTTTAAGACCTGGTGTGTTTGCAAACCAGTTTTCAAAAGCTTGTGAGTGTGTTGCTCCTAATTGACCCGCAGAACCCGTAGGACCACGAAATACAATCGGACATTTAAACTGCCCACCAGACATTTGTCTGATTTTCGCAGCATTATTTATAATTTGATCAATTCCAACAAGAGAGAAGTTGAACGTCATGTATTCTACAATTGGTCTATTTCCCGTCATTGTAGAACCAATAGCTATACCAGCAAAACCAAGTTCAGCAATCGGTGTGTCAATAACTCGTTTTGCTCCGAATTCGTCTAACATTCCTTTTGATGCTTTATAAGCACCATTATACTCAGCAACTTCTTCACCCATTAAATATACGCTTTCGTCTCTGCGCATTTCTTCGCTCATCGCTTCGCATATAGCTTCTCTAAATTGAATTGTCTTCATTAAATTTATTTTTAGAACTGCAAAAATAACAATAAATGAGGTATCTTCTTATAAGATTTTTTTAAATATTTGTTATGCATGCATAGTAAATATTCAGAATAAAATAATTAACTTCGTAAACTCAAAAAATAAGACATTTTAATACATAAAAATTATGAAAATATTAGTGTGTATAAGTCACGTTCCAGACACTACTTCAAAGATTAACTTTAGTGATGATAATGCTAAATTTGATACAAATGGCGTACAGTTTGTAATAAACCCAAATGATGAGTTTGGTTTAACACGGGCCATGTGGTTTAAAGAAAAACAAGGTGCTCAAGTTACCGTAGCAAATGTTGGCGGCGCAGAAACAGAACCTACTTTACGTAAAGCTTTAGCCATTGGTGCAGATGAAGCCATACGTGTAAACACAACTGCAACGGATGGATTTTCTGTAGCTAAACAATTAGCCAGTGTTATTCATAATGGTGGTTTTGATTTAGTAATTGCAGGCCGAGAGTCTATTGATTATAACGGTGGTATGGTTCCAGGAATGATAGCTGGATTAATAAGTGCCAACTTTGTAAATAACTGTATTGGTCTTGAAGTTGATGGCACATCAGCAACAGCCATTAGAGAAATTGATGGCGGAAAAGAAACCGTTTCAACATCACTTCCTTTAGTTATTGGCGGACAAAAAGGTTTGGTTGAAGAAAGTGATTTACGTATTCCGAATATGAGAGGTATTATGATGGCTCGTAAAAAACCATTAAATGTTGTTGAGCCTTTAGAAACAAGTGCTAAAACATCTTCTGTTTCATTTGAAAAACCTACTCCAAAAGGGGCAGTTACATTAGTTTCTCCGGATAATTTAGATGAATTGGTAAGTTTGCTTCATAATGAAGCTAAAGTAATTTAGCTTGCTAAATCATTCCGAATTCGTTTCGGACTCTTTTTTAATATTAATGGAAACATGAATAATATCTTGAAATAAGTTCAGGAAAACAAAATTTAAAAAATATGTCAGTTTTAGTATATACAGAATCAGAACAAGGTGCTTTTAAAAAAGCAGCTTTTGAAGTAGCTTCTTATGCAAAAGCAGTTGCTAGTCAATTAGGAACGACAGTTACTGCCGTTGCTATAAATACCGCCGACACCTCTGCATTAGGCAATTATGGGGTAGATAAGATTTTAAACATATCAAATTCACAACTCGATAATTTTAATGCTGACGCTTATGCATCTGCCATTAAACAAGCTGCTGAAAAAGAAGGCGCAAAAGTTGTGATTGTGAGCTCTACTGCAGATAGCAAATATTTAGCACCGTTACTAGCCGTTGGTTTAGAAGCAGGTTATGCATCAAACGTGGTTGAAGCACCATCAAGCGCTAGTCCATTTACAGTAAAACGCACATCTTTTACTAATAAAGCTTTTGAAACAACTCAAATAAATACCGATGTAAAAATTGTCGGTGTTTCTAATAATTCTTTTGGATTAATTGAAAATAGTAGTAGTGCTTCCGCGGAAGAATTCTCACCCTCTATTGCAGATTTTGGAGTTACTGTAGAATCCGTCGATAAAGCTTCCGATAAAGTCACTATTGCTGATGCCGAAACAGTAATATCTGCCGGTCGTGGCCTAAAAGGTCCTGAAAATTGGGGAATGATTGAAGAACTTGCTGATGTTTTAGGAGCCGCAACAGCATGCTCTAAACCCGTTTCAGATTTAGGTTGGAGACCACATAGTGAACACGTTGGGCAAACAGGTAAACCTGTAGCATCAAACTTATATATTGCCATTGGTATTTCTGGAGCTATTCAGCATTTAGCTGGTATTAATGCTTCAAAAGTAAAAGTGGTTATCAATACTGATCCTGAAGCCCCTTTCTTTAAGGCTGCTGATTATGGTGTTGTTGGTGACGCCTTTCAAGTGGTTCCTCAGTTAATAGAAAAATTAAAAACATTTAAGGCACAGCAATAATTTATTTTTTATAAATTGTGCCGTACTATAGAACTGCTTAAATTAGCATTTTGACTGAAATTAGCCTTGTGCAGTTGGTAAAGTTCTAATTTAAGCAGTTCTTTGCGTTTTTTAAATTATGAGTTTAGTAAAATTAAATATAAAAGGCATATCGTATAGCCAAACTCAAAATGGTGCTTATGCATTGATTTTGAATGAAGTAGATGGCGACCGAAAACTTCCAATAGTTATTGGCGCTTTTGAAGCACAATCTATAGCCATTGCTTTGGAAGAGGAAATTAGTCCTCCAAGACCTTTAACACACGATTTATTTAAGAATTTCGCTGATAGATTTGATATCGTAGTTAAGCAAGTAATCATTCACAAACTTGTTGATGGTGTGTTTTATTCCAGTTTAATTTGCGAACGCGATAAAATTGAAGAAATTATTGATGCGAGAACTAGTGATGCGATAGCTTTAGCTCTTCGCTTTCAAGCACCAATTTTTACGTATAAAAATATTCTTGATAAAGCGGGTATTTACTTAAAAGTGAATCCTAAAGAGGAAGATGAAGACCAAGAAAATCAAGACAGTATTTTAATGGATGAATTGGTTGCTAATGAACTTGAGCCTAATGAACCTCGCAAAAACTACAAAGGAAAAACTATAGAGGAACTTCAAACTTTACTTGAAGAAGCTGTTAATAACGAAGATTATGAAAAAGCAGCGCATATTCGTGATGAAATCTCGAAACGAGAATAACCCTTAATTTTAATTATGAAAAAGCTGATTCTGCTCATTGTTGCTGTTTTTTTTTGTTTTACATCAACGATTATAGCACAAGAAATTGATCAATCGGCTACTGCTGATACCATTCAAAATACTTCAGTAGTTAATACAACTGAAAATTCTTCTACTGTACAAGAACTAAAAGAAGAAAGTCAAACTCTACCAGAAATAAAAGAATCAGAAGCAATCACAAGCACTATTATACCTAGCCAAGGATTTTCTATAGATAGTTTATGGCGAGGTGTTCTTGGGATGATTACTTTAATTTTTGTAGCCTTTCTTTTTAGTAGTAATAGAAAAGCCATTAATTGGAAAATTGTTGGTGTTGGTCTAGCACTTCAATTACTGATAGCAATTGGTGTTTTAAAAGTTGAGTTTATTAAAACGCTTTTTGAATTTATAGGTGGTTTATTTGTCAGTGTTTTAGATTTCACAAGAGCTGGAAGTAAATTTTTATTTGAAGGTTTAGTTGTAGACATGGATACTTTTGGGTTCATTTTTGCATTTCAAGTATTACCAACAATCATATTCTTTTCTGCACTAACTTCAGTATTCTTTTACTTAGGTCTCATTCAAAAAGTAGTAAAAGGGATGGCTTGGTTACTTTCAAAAACTTTAAAAATATCTGGAGCTGAAAGCTTAAGTGTTGCCGGAAATATTTTTTTAGGCCAAACTGAAGCACCGCTTTTAATAAAGGCTTATTTAGAAAAAATGAATAAGTCCGAAATGCTTTTAGTTATGATTGGCGGTATGGCAACCGTTGCGGGCGCTGTACTTGCTGCATATATTGGTTTTCTTGGTGGTGATGACCCTGTTCTGAGACTGTTTTATGCAAAACACTTATTAGCGGCATCAGTAATGGCCGCTCCGGGAGCTATTGTAATTTCAAAAATATTATACCCACAAACTGAAGAGGTTAATACAGATGTATCTGTGTCACAAGAAAAAATAGGTTCTAATTTTTTAGATGCTATCGCTAACGGAACAACTGAAGGTTTAAAGCTTGCTGTAAATGTTGGCGCCATGCTTTTAGTTTTTGTGGCGTTTATTGCCATGTTTAATGGTATTTTAGGTTGGATTGGAGATGTTACATCTATTAACACTTGGATAGCTTCTAATACGACTTACAAAAACTTATCTCTTGAACTTATTTTAGGATATGTTTTTGCTCCGCTTATGTGGCTCATAGGTGTAGCTAGAGAAGATATGGCTTTAATGGGACAGCTATTAGGTATCAAATTAGCCGCAAGTGAGTTTATTGGCTATATACAGTTAAGAGACTTAAAAGATGTAACCAATGGGATTCACCTTAGTTATGAAAAATCTATAATTATGGCGACCTATATGCTTTGTGGATTTGCAAATTTTGCATCTATAGGTATTCAAATTGGAGGCATAGGCTCATTAGCTCCTGGACAACGTAAAACCTTATCGAAATTTGGTATGAAAGCCTTAATTGGCGGTTCAATTGCGTCTTTAATTTCGGCTACTATTGCTGGAATGATTATTGGCTAGAGGTCAATCGCTGCGGATAAATTATTTATTCTCAAAACTCAAAACCCCGTTAATAACTTTTTAATATCTATAAAGGGTATAAATCATAATTTAACCCCCTTTTTATTTAATTTCGTTCCTGCGGAGAAATATATTTCATCGCCACCAATAACTTTTTAATTATGAGATTCTTGCCTTGGCAGGAATGATGCTTATGAAACAATATCACGACCTAGTAAAACACGTTTTAGAAAACGGTAATGAAAAAGGAGATCGCACAGGCACTGGTACAAAAAGTGTTTTTGGACACCAAATGCGATTTGATTTAAGTGAAGGTTTTCCAATGGTGACAACTAAGAAACTTCATTTAAAATCTATTATTTATGAATTGCTTTGGTTTTTAAAAGGTGATACAAATACAAAATACCTAACCGAAAATGGTGTGCGTATCTGGAATGATTGGGCAGATGAAAATGGTGATTTAGGCCCTGTTTACGGTCATCAATGGCGCAACTGGAATAATGATGAGATTGACCAAATTAAAGAGGTTGTACACGCACTAAAAAACAACCCGAATAGTCGTAGGATGATGGTTTCTGCTTGGAACCCTTCCGTTTTGCCAGATACTTCAAAAAGTGTCAGTGAAAATGTAGCTAATGGTAAAGCTGCTTTGCCACCATGTCACGCCTTTTTTCAGTTTTATGTAGCGAATGGTAAACTATCTTGTCAGTTATACCAGCGTAGTGCAGATGTATTTTTAGGTGTCCCCTTTAATATTGCAAGTTATGCCCTATTCACTATGATGATGGCACAAGTTTGTGGTTATGAAGCTGGAGAATTTATCCATACTTTTGGAGATGCTCATATTTACAGTAATCATTATGAGCAATTAGAATTGCAACTTTCAAGAGATACAAGACCGCTTCCAAAAATGATTCTAAATCCTGAAATTAAAGATATATTTGATTTTGATTTTGAAGATTTTACTTTGGTAGATTACAATCCGCACCCGCATATTAAAGGTATTGTAGCTGTTTAATAATCTTGAAATTTTGGATTAATAACCCCAAGTAGATGATGCGTTAGGGACTGCAATAAAAAACTGACCAAGAGCCACGTCCGGGACCTATAAAAAAGCCCAATCCTTCATTAACATCTAAAATAATTTTAAAACAAAAAAAGCACCTCAAACAAGGTGCTTTTTAAGCTTATATTGGTTCAGTAATTATAGGTTAACAACACTATTTTCTGCACCTGCAAAATCATTCCATGCGTAAGCATCGGCAGCGTCGTCATTAACATAAACACCATCAACAACGTACTTAAATTCATAAGAACTTCCAGCTTCTAAATCAAGAGTTGCTTTAAATGTACCATTTTTTAATTTTTTAAGCGGTGCTTTTTTAGCATTCCATTCATTGAAAGATCCAACAACAGAAACTTTCTTCGCTTCTTCAGCAGGTAAAGAAAAAGTCACTTTACAAACTGGTTTACTTTTTAAGAATTGTTTTTTAATTGCCATAATTATATGATTTAATATTTTAACTTTAACGTTTAATTGTACTACAAATTTAAAAACAAATTCTAATCAGAAACTGTTTAAGACGCTTTACTTCTAAAGAATTATCAATTTGACAATTTGAATTCTACAAAAAAATAAAGTAGATAAAAAATTGGGAAAATATTTATATTATTATCAACATCAGATTTACGCTTTCACCTGATTATCAAAGCTTTTAGAAGCGAAAACGTTTTAGACAAACCCTGATTGTCAAGTATTTCTATATCGTTTTTAATATCACTAAAAAGGCTTAACTTTACGTTCATTATTTTACTAATATGTTCGGAAAAAAGAAACCCACACCACAAATAGATAAAGACCAATTAGAGCTTATTGAAAATGCTCAAAAACGCATCAAACAGAAAAAACGTTTGTATGCTCATTTTGTAATTTTCTTAATAGGCGCCATTTTTTTAATTATTGCTAATACCGTTTTGGGGATAGGTAAGGATTTTAAACTCTTTGGAATTGATTGGTTTGTATTTGGTATATTATTCTGGCTATTCCTATTTATTTACCATCTCTTAAATGTATTTGTTACACAGAAGTTTATGGGTAAGGCTTGGGAGAAAAAACAACTTGACAAATTGGTTGCTAAACAACAAAACCGTTTAGATAAACTTAAAGCGGGTCTTGTAAAAGAGGAAACTTTAATAGCACAAAGTGAAGTTGATAGGGAAGCAACTTCTGATACTCAAATGGCAAATACTAAAAGTTCAAAATCTGAACTCACTATTATTGTCGCTGCCGCAGAAAATGATGCCATAGGAAAAGGCAATAAATTAATTTGGCATTTAAGCGACGATTTAAAACGTTTCAAATCGCTTACTAGTGGACATCATATCATCATGGGACGCAAAACCTTTGAGAGTTTCCCAAAACCCTTACCAAACAGAACCCATGTCGTTATTACTAGGCAAGCAGATTACAGCGCACCGCAGGGTGTCATTCTAGTTAATAGCTTAGAAGACGCTATTGATGTTGCCAAAAACGATTCAAAGGCTTTTATTATTGGTGGCGGTCAAATTTATAAACAAGCTATGAGCTTGGTAGATAAAATAGAGTTGACTCGTGTACACCATGATTTTGAAGCTGATACTTACTTTCCAAAAATTGATACAACCATTTGGAAAGAAACCTCAAATGTGTTTCATAAGAAAGATGAGGGGCACGATTATGAGTTTTCCTTTTTGACTTATGAAAGGAAGTGATTTGACTTGACTTTATCAGTATTAAAGGTTTAACATATTTAGTTAGATTAAATCATGAAACAAATTTCTATACTTTTTATTCTTTTTTTTAACCTATTAACTTTTGGTCAAAAAATACAAAAATTAACATACTTCTATTTTGAAAATCAACAAATTTCTAAACAACATTTTGAGGAATTAGATTCTAGAAAAATTTTTATTAAAGAAATAGAAAATGATACTTCTATAATTAAAAACATTCATTTACATAAAAATTTAGCGAAGCTTGATTCTGTTCAACATTCTCAAATTAATACGTTCTTAAAAAAAATTATTGGTAATGATTTTAAAGTGAATAAGAAAACTATGATACATCTTTATAGAAAAAAAGATGACAAAATTTATGAAGATTCTAAATTCAAAAAATATTGGCGATGGATTAAAAATAATTCGCAAAGATACCAAGCTTTTCTTATAGGTTCTAAAGATTCACAAATTGAAGAAGATAATGAGCAGCATATCTATTTAGATAATTATAATTTATTAGAAAGTTTATTTTTTAAAAGTTCAGCTTTTGAAATTAATCATTTACTTATCAAACCTGATGGAGAAATTTACATTTATTATGGTCTGACAAACATTTTAGATGTTTTGGATTGGTCAGTAGATTAAGAGAACCATTCGCAAAAAACAAACCTCAAAAATTCTTTTTAACTCCTGTTCCAATTTTCATTAATTTTGCGTCATGGTAAAAGAAATACAACTTCGTATTACGTTAAAAGAGGAAGAACATCCTGATATTCTGGTTTTAAAATCTGCTATCAAGTTAGATATTGATAGAAAAGATATCACCGGAGTTAAAGTGCTTAGGAAGTCTATTGATGCCAGAAAACCTAAAATTATTCTTAATTACAAAGTAGCGGTATATATTAAAGAACTGCTTCCTGAAACCTCAGCATATAAATTTGAATATAAAGATGTTTCGAAAGCAAAACCCATTCATATCATTGGTTTTGGTCCTGCAGGTATGTATGCGGCTTTACGCTGTATCGAGCTTGGTTTTAAACCCATTGTTTTAGAGCGCGGTAAAAATGTGCAACATCGCCGTAGAGATTTAAAAGCAATCAATCAAGACCATTTTGTAAACGAAGATTCTAATTACTGTTTTGGTGAAGGGGGCGCAGGAACCTATAGTGATGGGAAACTATATACCCGGAGTTTAAAACGTGGTGATGTCCGACGCATTTTTGAAAATCTAGTTTACCACGGTGCAACCGATCAAATTCTTGTTGATGCTCATCCACACATTGGGACGAACAAATTACCAAAAGTGGTTCAAAATATTCGTGAAACCATTCTTAAATACGGTGGTGAAATTTATTTTGAAACGCGTGTTACCGATTTCATTATAAAGAACAATGAAATTAAAGCGATTCAACTTAAAAATGAAGAAGAAATAACGGTAGACAAATTAATTCTAGCAACAGGGCATTCAGCACGAGATATTTTTTATCTACTTCATGAAAAACAAATTGCATTAGAAGCTAAATCTTTTGCTATGGGCGTTCGGGTAGAACATCCGCAACATATTATAGATTCTATTCAATATCATTGTTCTGGTGAACGTCATGAATCATTGCCAGCAGCTTCTTATGGTTTAGTACAACAAGTAAACGAACGTGGTGTGTATTCATTTTGCATGTGTCCTGGTGGTTTTATTGTACCTGCAGCTACAGCCAACGGCGAAGTAGTTGTAAATGGCATGTCGCCTTCTAAGCGAAATAATTTATATGCCAATTCGGGAATTGTAGTAGAAATTAATGCAGATACGGACTTACATAAATACAAACAGTTTGGAGCATTAAAAGGATTAGAATATCAAAAAAACCTAGAACGATTAGCTTTCACAGCTGGCGGCAGAAGTCAGACGGCACCTGCACAACGTTTAACAGATTTTGTTGAAGGTAAATTATCAAATGATTTAAACGACACCTCTTATCAACCTGGACTAAAATCTGCACCTTTACATTCTTTATTGCCAAAATTTATTGGTGGTAGGCTAAGAAAAGGATTTGAAGCCTTTGGCAGAAAAATGAAAGGATATTATACGGAAGAAGCTAATGTTGTTGGTGTAGAATCTAGAACCTCATCGCCTGTTTCTATTCCAAGAAATGAACAATTACAACATACTCAAATTTCTAACTTATATCCTTGTGGTGAAGGCGGCGGTTATGCTGGCGGTATAGTATCAGCAGCCATGGATGGAGAGCGTTGTGCTGAAGCAGCTACTAATAACTTATAGTTGTAATTTTATTGCTATTTTTGCAGCACAAAAAATGAACGAACATGAACGCATACATATTTCCAGGTCAGGGAGCTCAATTTTCAGGAATGGGTTTAGATTTATATGAAAATTCACCTTTAGCACAAGAATTATTTGAACAAGCCAATGATATTTTAGGTTTCAATATCACAGATACGATGTTTGAAGGTTCTGCTGAAGACTTAAAAGAAACCAAGGTAACACAACCTGCCATATTTTTACATTCAGTAATTTTAGCCAAAACATTAGGTGATACGTTTATACCAGGTATGGTTGCAGGACATTCGCTAGGAGAATTTTCAGCATTAGTAGCCAATGGCACTTTAAACTTTGAAGACGGCTTGAAATTAGTTTCGCAACGTGCTATCGCTATGCAAAAAGCTTGTGAATTACAACCGAGCACCATGGCTGCAGTCTTAGGGTTAGATGATGCTATTGTTGAAAAAATATGTGCCACTACTGAAGGCATCGTGGTTGCAGCAAATTATAATTGCCCGGGACAATTAGTGATTTCTGGTGAAATTGAAGCCATTAACAAAGCTTGTGAAACATTAAAAGAAGAAGGCGCACGAAGAGCTTTGGTTTTACCTGTTGGTGGTGCCTTTCATTCACCTTTAATGGAACCTGCTCGTGAACAACTTGCCGCAGCGATTGAAAACACAACCTTTAGTAAGCCAAACTGCCCAATTTACCAAAATGTAACAGCAAACGCTGTCATTGATGAATCCTCTATAAAAGTAAATCTTATTTCACAATTAACAGCTCCTGTCCGTTGGTCACAATCGGTTCAACAAATGATTGCTGATGGTGCTACATTATTTACTGAAGTGGGCCCTGGGAAAGTGTTACAAGGCTTAGTAAAAAAGATTAATAGAGCATCTGAAACTGCTTCTGCAACTTTTGAAATCAATAGTTAAATGAAGCTAAACAAACGCTCCATCTACATTATATTAGTTATTGTTTTAACGATAGCAATTGATCAGATTTCTAAAGTTATAGTTAGAGAGCATATAACATTAAGAACAGAAATTAATCCTGGTGAACGCATCCCTGTAATTGGTGATGCTTTTATTATGATGAATGTTGAAAATACTGGTGCTTTTCTTGGCATGGGAAGTGAATTAAATGAAACGCTTAGAATCATTTTATTACTCATTTTACCAATACTTGTTTTAGGCTTTGTACTTCGTCATATATTCAAAGACAAATCACTAGACAATTGGTCACTTTTCGCTTTTGCAAGTATTATTGGAGGTGGTATAGCGAATGTTTTTGATAGAATAGCCTTTGGAAAAGTTACCGATTTCTTATTTATAGATCTTGGCGGTGTTTTTAGAACGGGTATTTTTAATCTCGCAGATTTATCAGTAACTACAGGAATGATTATACTCATATTTATGAGTTTTAAGAAAAAGAAAACTAATGAATAAAAAAAGGTCGCTATTTTAATTTAGCGACCTTTTTTTAAATTCAAAATAGACTTAATCTTTAGCTCTAACTTTCTGCTCCCACTTCCAAGCAGACCTCATAGCATCATCAAGAGATAATTTTGTTTTCCAACCTAAATCATCATTAGCTTTATTAGTATCAGCGTAGGCCGAAATAATATCACCATCTCTTCTATCAACAATTTTGTAGTTTAATTTTTTTTCTGAAACTTTCTCAAAAGATTTAATAACTTCTAACACAGAACTTCCTTTTCCCGTGCCCAGGTTAAAAGTTTCAAAGTTCGCTTTATTTTTGTTCTGTAGTAATCGTCCCAATGCAATAACATGAGCATTAGCCAAATCTACCACATGAATGTAATCTCTAATACACGTGCCGTCTGGCGTTGGGTAATCGTCTCCAAAAACCGATAATTCTTGGCGCAGCCCTATAGCTGTTTGTGTTATAAATGGCACTAAATTTTGAGGCACACCAATTGGTAATTCACCTATTTCAACAGACTCATGTGCGCCAACTGGGTTAAAATAACGTAATGCAATCGCTTTTAGATTAGGAGATACTTTACAGGTATCCTGAATAATTTCTTCGCCAATTTGCTTTGTATTTCCGTAAGGTGATTCCGCTTGCTTTACAGGAGCGTTTTCTGTAATAGGCAACTCATCTGCTTGTCCGTAAACCGTACAAGACGAACTAAATATAAATGCTGCTGATGGCAACTTTTTCAATTCTTTAAGAATATAAACTAAAGTACCAATATTGTTTTCATAATAGAGTAAAGGTTCTTTTACACTTTCTCCCACAGCTTTACTAGCTGCAAAATGTATCACCCCTTTTATATCTTTGTGTTTAGCAAAAAATGCTTCAACACCCGCTTTATCTTTTAAATCTAGCTTTTCAAAAATTGGTGTTTTACCCGTTATAGCCGTAATACCATCTCGTACGTTTAGTGATGAGTTTGATAAATCATCAATAATAACAACCTCATAACCTTCATTTTGTAATTCTACAACTGTGTGCGAACCAATAAAGCCCAATCCGCCTGTAACTAATATTTTATCCATTTATAAATTTTATAATTGTTGATGTAATAAATTCCATCTGTTCGTCATCTAATTCGGTGTGCATTGGTAATGAAATAACATCTTTTACGAGTTGATTCGTTACTTCAAAATCAGATTCCTTATATCTTTCGTCCAAATATGCTTTTTGCCTGTGAAGCGGAATTGGATAATATACACCACAAGGAATTCCTTTATCATTTAAGTGTTTTACCAAAGCATCTCTATCTACTCCCTTTATTCTAAGCGTATATTGATGAAATACATGGCAATCACAGGTATCACAGATACCTTCACAACTTTTACTAACTGTTTTCGGCGTTATAATACTTTCGATGCCCTCTAAAGCTTTACTGTACTTTTTCGCAGCACTTTGTCTTGATTTATTATAATTATCTAAGCGTGGTAATTTAGCATCTAATACTGCTGCCTGTATACTGTCAAGCCTTGAGTTCACTCCTACCACATCATGATGGTAACGCTCATACATTCCATGATTTACAATACCTCGAATCGTGTGTGCTAAATTATCATCATTTGTAAAAATAGCTCCACCATCACCATAACAACCTAAATTTTTAGATGGGAAAAACGACGTCGCACCAACATGTCCAATAGTTCCTGCTTTCACTTTAGTTCCGTTACTATATGTATAATTCGCACCAATAGCTTGTGCATTATCTTCAATTACAAAGAAATCATGTTCTTGTGCTATTTCCATTATAGCCTCCATATTGGCACATTGCCCAAATAAATGAACTGGCACGATGGCTTTTGTTTTTGAGGTAATAGCTCTTTTTATAGCTTCAATATTGATGTTGAAATCATCATCATTAACATCCACTAAAACGGGTGTTAATTGCAATAAAGCAATAACCTCAACAGTTGCTGCAAAAGTAAAATCGGTAGTAATAACCTCATCCCCTGGCTTTAAGCCTAAACCCATCATTGCTATCTGCAATGCGTCAGTTCCATTTGCACATGGAATAACATGTTTCACCCCTAAATAGGACTCTAAATTCTTTTGAAACTCATGAACCTTAGGTCCGTTTATAAATGTAGTGTTTTCAATTACCTCTTGGATAGAAGGGTTAACGATATCTTTTATATCATTATACTGACCTTTAAGGTCAACCATTTGAATTTTTTTCATTTAAAAAAAATTGTAGTCGATATTTTAAGTAATAATAAAGACTCATTTTAATGCCAATCTTTTATGGATTAACAAGTAGTAAAATTACAAAAATGATTGACGCTAACCAATGAATTTATTTCAAAGAAATGTATTTTAGCATTAAAAGAAAGAATATTGCGTTTTATTTATAACATAGGAATATATCTTGCAAATTTTGGTTTAAAATTTGGAGCTTTGTTTAATGACAAGTTAAAAAAAGGTGTTGTTGGCAGAAAAGCAACTTTTACGATTTTAAAAAATAATTTAAATAAAAATGACAAAACACTTTGGTTTCATTGTGCATCATTAGGTGAATACGAACAGGGGCTTCCTGTTTTTACCAAACTGAGACATCAATATAAAGATCATAAAATTATTCTTAGTTTTTTCTCGCCTTCAGGATATGACATTCGAAAAAACACTCCAATTGCAGATATCGTTATCTATCTCCCTTTAGATACTAAGACCAATTCTAAACGTTTTTTAGATTTGGTAAATCCTGAACTTACCATTTTTGTAAAGTATGATATTTGGCCCAATTTTTTAAATGAATTAAAACGAAGGCACCTTCGTGCTATATTAATTTCTGCTGCATTTAGAAAAAATCATATTTATTTTAAGGCTTACGGGAAACTTTTTAAAAACGCATTATTTGCTTTTGAACATATTTTTACTCAAAACGAAGATTCTAAAACACTCCTTAAAAGTATCCATTACCAAGCAGTTACAGTAAGCGGCGACACACGTTTTGATAGAGTTTATAGTCAATTAGAAATAGACAACACCTTAAATTTTATTGAAGAATTTAAAAACAATCAACTTTGTGTTGTTGCAGGTAGCACATGGCCCGAAGGAGAATCTTTATTTATAAATTTCATCAATTCTGAAGCCTCAAGACATGTAAAATTTATAATTGCTCCACATGATATTAAACCTGAACGCATTAAAAACTTGCAAGAACGAATTAATTCAAAAACTGTTTTGTTTTCTGAGAAAAAGAGTCAAGATTTAACTAATTCACAAGTCTTTATAATTGATACCGTAGGAATTCTTTCAAAAATTTACAGTTATGCAGACATCGCTTATGTAGGAGGAGCAATGGGACATACTGGATTACATAACACACTTGAACCAGCCGTTTTTGGTATTCCAATAATTATTGGTAATAACCATATTAAATTCCATGAAGCTCAAGCACTTATTGATAATGGCGGTATGTTTTCTATTTCTACAAAAAATAATTTTAATTCAATTTTAAACAAATTTATTTGTAATAGTGACTTTAGGATAAAATGTGGGTCTAAAAATGTAGAGTATATCAAAAAAAATCGAGGAGCTGTAATCCAAATACTAAATTACCTAGGTAAATAGGTGCATTTTTAGCTATAAATTTCAAAAAAGTAGTAATTCTAATAAAAAGTCATTAAATTGGGTAAAACAAAAAATAAACACTAAAACAAAAACCGATGAAAAATTTATTATTAAGTTCAATCTTATTGTTGGCGTTAAGTTTCACGTCTTGTAGAGATACAAAAAAAAGTGAGTCCGTAGGAGACGCTATTGAAAACGCTGCTGATGCTGCTGGTGACGCCGTTGAAAACGCTGCTGATGCTGCTGATGACGCTGTAGATTCTGCTGTTGATGCCCCTAGTGATGCTGCAGATAAAGCAGGTGATGCGGTTGATGGTGCTGTTAACGCTGCAGGTGATGCCGTTGACAATATAAAAGCAAAAGCAGGTGATGCTGTCGACGCTGCAGGTGATGCGGTTGACAATGTAAAAGCAAAAGCTGGTGATGCTGCAGATAACGCTACTGATGCAGTTAAAAAAGAAGCAGATAAATTAAAAACTGGTATCTAATTTAGATTAGTTTTTTTACAATTTATAAAAACCACCTATTAGGTGGTTTTTTTATTAATAAATCTTAATTATCGCACGAAACCAAATTATTATCTTAAAATTATTAATTTCATTCAATCTGTGAGCAATAAAATGGACGCCATAAGTAACTGTCTTCACCACTAGAACTATAATGCTCGAGAATAGATAATTACATATATTATTGCAATAGTTTTTTGCTATTTACTTATGTAACAGTTGTTACATAAGTAAATTTTTTTGTTCTTAATTTGCATAGATATTTATTGACGTGGTTAATCATTGGACTAACTATGAAGACTGAATATTAAAGAGAGGTTGCTCCTGCTGTTGGTTGGTAAGAGAGCGCCTCTTTTTTTAACTGCAAATTCTGCAAATAAGACACATACCATATTCGTTTACAAGTGGTTAAATTAATTAATTTTAGTAGTTCTAAAAACAACATCTCCAAAGGCACTTTCTACTAAACAAATAGAATAACCCAATAAATTCCTTTAAAATGTGTTTCTGTGCATATAGTAGTAAGCACGTTTAAGAGTAATATAGCTAAGATGTAAAATAAAAAAAACAGAAGCAGACTGCAGTGTATACAAATCGAACCAACCAAGATAAGAAGTCATACTAATTAAAATGATCTACTTCCGTTTCTAACACAAAAATATAAAATATCAAAATTACAGTAACTGACATTTGTCATAAAAAGCTACATTTATAATACGTATTTTTTCGAAACTTAACACGTGAAGTCTTACTAATTTTCAATTCCTTTACAACGGCAAAAAAGAGATTCAAATTTCTAGCCGTGCAAATACCGTAAAGATAATTATTGTGAATAAAAAAAGCCTCTTGAAAATCACATGATTAACAAGAGGCTTTAGTACTGAAGACGGGACTTGAACCCGTACGTCCTAATGGACATTGGATTTTAAGTCCAACGTGTCTACCAATTCCACCACTTCAGCATTGGTATATTTTAAGAAAGTTTCAGAGCGAAAGACGGGATTTGAACCCGCGACCCCCACCTTGGCAAGGTGATGCTCTACCCCTGAGCTACTTTCGCAGTCTTTAAATGAACATACAACCTTTCGATTGCGGATGCAAATTTAAAATATTTCTACTAAAACCAAAGCCTTTTAACAAAATAAATAAAAATAATTTTAAGCTTGTTTTTTCTTAATTAACATACGCTTAATTTCATTCAATTTCATAAGGGCTTCAACAGGTGTAAGTGTATCAATATCAAGGTGTAATATTTCATCTTTAATGTTTTCTAACAAAGGATCATCAAGATTGAAAAAACTCAATTGCATATCGTCATTCAAGGTTTTTACTTTATCTGTAAGCTCTTCACTAGAATGTGACTGCTCTAATTTCTTTAAAATCTTATTCGCACGGTGTAAAACTTGTTGCGGCATACCAGCCATTTTAGCTACGTGAATACCAAAACTATGTGCACTACCACCTGCTACCAATTTCCTTAAGAATAATACATTGTCTTTTAACTCTTTTACAGACACATTGAAATTATTAATACGCCCGAAGGTTTCACTCATCTCATTTAACTCGTGATAGTGGGTTGCAAACAATGTTTTAGGCTTGGCAGGATGTTCATGTAAATATTCACTAATCGCCCAAGCGATGGAAATACCATCATACGTACTCGTACCTCTTCCAATTTCATCTAACAACACCAAGCTCCTATCAGAAATATTATTTAAAATAGAGGCTGTTTCATTCATTTCTACCATAAAGGTAGATTCTCCCATTGAAATATTATCACTAGCACCTACTCTAGTAAAAATCTTATCGACCAAACCTATCCTAGCTGCTTTTGCAGGCACAAAACTACCAATTTGGGCCAACAAAACGATTAAAGCTGTTTGGCGTAATATGGCGGACTTACCAGACATATTAGGCCCTGTAATCATAATGATTTGTTGACTTGTTCTATCCAGAAAAACATCATTAGCAATATAGGCTTCACCAATAGGTAATTGCTTTTCTATAACAGGATGACGGCCATCTTTAATCTCTAAATCAAATGAATCATCTATTGTTGGATAGATATAATTATTATCTTTTGCCAATTGTGCAAAACCACATAAACAGTCTAGTTGTCCAATTAAATATGCGTTTTGTTGAACTGGCTTTATATATTGATTTAACCAACCAATCAATTCTGAAAACAATTGTTGCTCTATAGCTTGAATTCTATCTTCAGCACCTAATATTTTGGCTTCGTATTCTTTAAGTTCTTCTGTAATATAACGTTCAGCATTTACCAAGGTTTGCTTACGAATCCATTCCTCAGGAACTTTATCTTTATGGGTATTTCGCACTTCAATGTAATATCCAAATACGTTATTTGAAGCAATTTTAAGCGATGTGATTCCCGTACGTTCACTTTCCCGTTCTAGCATTTTATCTAGATAATCTTTACCAGATTTTGACAACCCTCTTAGTTCATCTAATTCCGAAGAAAAGCCAATAGCAATACTGCTGCCTTTTAATACATTTACAGGAGCTTCTTCGTTTAAAGTCTCTTTTATTCTTTCACGAAGCACCTCACAACTTTGAAGTTTGTCTCCAATAATTCTTAAAGATTCATTATCACAATTTGAAGCCAATGCTTTTATGGGCACAATAGCTTCCAAAGAATTTTTAAGCTGAATGACCTCACGTGGATTCACCTTACCTGTCGCTGTTTTAGAGATTAAACGTTCTAAATCACCAATATGTTTGATGTGGTTTTGAACCTTCTGAAGTACCGTATTTTCTTTAGTCAAAAAACTAACCACTTCATGCCGTTGCTTAATTTTTTTAACGTTTTTTAAAGGAAGTGCCAACCAGCGTTTCAATAACCTTCCACCCATAGGTGAAATGGTTTTATCAATCACATTTAGAAGCGTTACCGCATTGTTGTTAGTAGAATTATAAAGCTCTAAATTTCTGATAGTGAATTTATCCATCCACACATAATCATCTTCTGCAATTCTAGAAATAGAGGTAATATGTTGTAACTTATTATGCTGTGTTTCCCCTAAATAATGAAGAATAGAACCCGACGCAATAATACCTTCGTACAAATCTTCAATTCCAAAACCTTTTAAGGTTTTAGTGTCGAAATGTTTGATTAAGGTTTCATAAGCATAATCTGTTTGATAAACCCAATCTTCTAAATAAAAGGTGTGAAAATCGTTACCAAAAGTGTCATTAAACAAACTGCGTTTTTGCTTAGACACTAATACCTCACTAGGACTAAAATTTTGAAGCAACTTATCAATATACTCCGCATTTCCTTGAGAGGTTAAAAATTCCCCTGTAGAAATATCTAAAAACGAAATTCCAATATATTTTTTATCAAAATATACCGAACACAAAAAGTTATTGGATTTTGACACTAAAACCTCATCATTTAAGGCAACTCCTGGAGTTACCAATTCGGTTACACCGCGCTTTACGATGGTTTTGGTCTGTTTCGGATCTTCCAATTGGTCGCAAATAGCAACACGTTGTCCTGCTTTAACCAATTTAGGTAAATAGGTATTGATAGAATGGTGTGGAAAACCTGCCAACTCAATTTCACTCTCACTTCCAGCACCGCGTTTGGTTAAAATAATACCTAAAATACCTGCAGCTTTAATAGCGTCACTACCAAAGGTTTCGTAAAAATCGCCCACACGAAACAACAACAACGCATCAGGATACTTTGCTTTAATGGCATTGTACTGCTTCATTAACGGGGTTACTTTTTT
>Ga0102904_1000026_pt1 | contig 25599 bp, 36 predicted proteins | sample Colrivmeta1556A3_FD_79179 | JGI IMG/M metagenome (GOLD analysis project Ga0102904, IMG submission 79179) | Estuarine microbial communities from the Columbia River estuary - metaG 1556A-3 | ecosystem: Environmental > Aquatic > Marine > Intertidal zone > Estuary | place: USA: Columbia River... | reverse complement strand
TATACGTAATCATTGTTTAATATTACATTTATTTATTTGTTACTTATTGTTAATGTCAAGGAAGAGCAATTGGTTCGCTCGCTAGGCTCATGTTCTAGAGGTTGTAAGTTCAAGTCTTACCTTTAACATCCATTTTTGAATTATACAAAATGTTTGGGTTTTTTAGCTCTTAACCTGTTTATTTTTTAGACTAAAGTTTTGTTAAAATTGATTTTCCCTGTTTTAACAATTAAACTCGGTATAAAAATATTGTGTAATGGTTAGGCATGTTAAATAAGACTTTTGTATACTTAACAACCAATGACTAGATACATGTTTAAAAAGATAGCCTAAGAAACCTTATTTTCTATTTTCACTTTAATTTATAAATGATACTATTTAAAGAAATACAGCTATTGCCTGAAATTTTTTTAGGTATTTCTATAATTTATTTGATAATACATGGAACGTTTCTATCAGTTAACGCTAAATATTTACTAATTCAAAACTCTGCTTTATATTTAAGTGTTTTAATTATGAGTTTTTTTTGCTTTTTGTTAGCAAATAATGCCGTTGAGTATAACGATTTTCAAATATTTAACAATACAATAATCGTTGATTATTTAAGTTTTTCTTCCAAAATTTGGATAGCTATAATGTCAATTTTTTGTTTTTTAATGAGTCAATGTTATATCGCCAGGCAAAAGATTAATTATTTTGAGTATAGTGTATTAATTTTATTTGCTTTATTAGGTATTTTTTTTATTTGTTCTTCTAATGATTTAATTACTGCCTATTTGTCTATTGAATTACAAAGTTTATCTTTTTACATAATGGCAGCCATGAAGAAAGACTCGGCCTTTTCTGTGGATGCCGGGCTAAAATATTTTATATTAGGGGCTTTTTCATCTAGTTTATTTTTATTTGGGTCATCTATTTTATACGGTGTTAGTGGTAGTACCAGCTTTGAAGATTTAAAAGATTTATTTTTTCTGAGATGCTTCAATTACGATGGTGTTTCTGTAATAGATAATTATACTTTTATTAAGCATGTTCTTCTAGAGGGGAGTTTAGTTCAATTTGCTTTGGTGTTTATTTTTGTAAGTCTTTTATTTAAATTAGCAGTTGCTCCTTTTCATTTATGGTCTCCTGATGTCTATGAAGGATCTCCTTCTAGCTCCACATTTTTTTTTGCAGTTGTACCTAAATTATCCATTTTTATTTTAATGATTCGAATTTTTTACTCAAGTTTTTTTGAACATGTAACAAAATGACGTTATTATATAGTTGTTTTAGCTGTATTAACAATAGTTATTGGCTCTTTTGGAGGTTTGGAGCAAAAAAAATTGAAAAGTCTTTTGGCGTACAGTTCTATAAGTCATATGGGCTACACGTTAATCGCTTTTAGTACAGGAACCTTTGAAGGAATACAAGTACTTTTTTGTTACCTTTTTTTGTATATGGTTACGGGTTTGTGTATTTGATCTATTTTTTTAGTGCTCCGTTTAAGACATAAGTACATTAAAAAACAAAATAAAGATTTAGCAGATTTGAACTTATTAAATAAATCTAATAATATTTTAGCTTTATGTTTTAGTACGGTTTTATTTTCTCTTGCAGGGATTCCGCCTCTAGTTGGATTTTTAGTTAAAATTGGTATTTTTTTAGTGTCAATTGAAGCATCCATGTATTTTGTTGCAATAATTAGCATTTTATGCAGTGTAATTTCTACTTTTTATTATATTCGAATAGTAAAAACTATGTATTTTGAAAATGCTGCAGCGGGAAAGTTATACTACCCTATTAAACCTAACATTTCGGTATTAATAGTTTGTCTGTTTTATTTTTTACTTTTTTTATTTATAAACCCAACAATCGTTTATTTAATATCCCACAAAATAACTTTATTACTAAGCCTATCAATGTTGTAATTTTTGTACTAAAAAGGTAAGTAAAAAATAGTATTGCCATTAAGAATTTTTCACTGAGTAATTTTATTAACTAAGTTAAAGTTAATAGTAGCTTTTAGTAAAGCATCCAAGATGTGTGCTTTAATTTACATATATTAAATTAGTTTGCATTGAAATTTGTTTCAATTTATAAAACAAAAAAAATTAACATTATTAAACTCTAATTTTGCTTAAAACTATTATAATCAAATTATCAAAAAGTGAAAAAATGGATTTATAAAAAATATTTAATGTTTTGAACTATCATTAAACTATAAACCAATAGTAAAAGTAATAGTGAGTTAAATAAAAATTTTAAAATACCGACTCAAACCCAGTTTTTATTTTTAGCATTTTTAGCTCAGTTGGATAGAGCAATAGCCTTCTAAGCTGTTAGACATAGGTTCAAGTCCTATAAAGTGTTTATGTTAGGTTTCTTTTTTTCAAATGTAACAAGTTTATTAATTTTTATAATAATATTACCTTTAATTGATACCTCTTTTTTACTATTTGTGTCTGCATCTAACTACTAATTATTAAAATTTGTAGTTTTAAACGTGTTTTGTTTTATTTATATAGTTTCACTATTTTTATGGATTTTTTTAACAAATTAGTTTAGACCCTTTTTTAAAATTTAAATTATAGTTCCGTGGCAAACGGACAGGTTGATTTTTAAATACCCAACTTGCTTGTTTATAATATCTTTTGAGAGGATAATTTTACAATTTTTTATTGGCTGAATAACATAATTTGGTGAATGTGTTAGATTGCAAATCTTTTAATATCGGTTCAAATCCGGTTTTAGCCTTTGTTTTTAACATTTTTAGCTCAGTTGAGTAGAGCAACAGCTTATAAGGCTGTTAGACATAGGTTCAAACCCTATAAAGTGTCAATGTTAGACTTCTTTTTTTCAAATGTACCAAGTTTATTAGTTTTTATAATAATATTACCTTTAATTGGTACCTTTTTTTTACTATTTGTGCCTGCATCTAACCACCAACTATTAAAATCTGTAGCGTTAAACGTGTCTTGTTTTATTTATATCGTTTCACTATTTTTATGGATTTTTTTTAACAAATCAGTCGGTTCATTTCAATTTGTAAGCAAATTAGTCTGGATCCCTTTCTTAAATTTAAATTTTAGTTTAGGGGTTGATGGTGTTTCTCTTTTTTTTATTCTTTTGACCACTTTATTAATTTTTTTATGTATTTTAATAAGTTGAACTAGTATTCATAAAAACATAAAAGAATTTTTAATTGCTTTTTTAATTATGGAATTTTTTTTAATTGGGGTTTTTTCTATTCTAGATTTATTATTGTTTTATATTTTTTTTGAGAGTCTACTAATTCCAATGTATTTAATTGTTGGTGTTTGGGGTTCCAGAGAAAGAAAAATTAAAGCTGCTTATTTTTTTTTCATATATACTTTGTTAGGGTCTGTTTTAATGTTGTTATCGATTTTATATATTTATTATCAAATAGGTACTACCGATTATGAAGTTTTGTTGACTTTTATTTTTTCCAAAACAGAACAAAAATTTTTATGATTTTCTTTTTTTGGGTCTTTTGCAACTAAGGTTCCTATGGTTCCTTTGCATTTATGGCTGCCTGAAGCTCATGTTGAAGCACCCACAGCGGGATCTGTCATTTTAGCTGGAATTTTATTAAAGCTAGGGACTTATGGGTTTCTTCGTTTTTCGTTGCCACTGTTTCCAGAAGCATCGTTTTATTTTGCTCCAATTGTGTATTTATTTTCAATTATTGGCATTGTATATACGTCTTTTACAGCTATACGCCAAACAGACTTCAAACGAATTATTGCTTATACTTCTGTAGCTCACATGAATCTTGTTATGGTAGGACTTTTTAGCTTTAATACAATCGGTCTAGAAGGGGCAATCTTACAAAGTTTAAGCCATGGCTTTGTTGCAAGTGCCTTGTTTTTAATTATTGGAATCGTGTATGAAAGGCACCATACTCGAATGGTTAAATATTATGGGGGTCTTGTTCATACAATGCCTTTATATACTTTTGTTTTTTTGTTTTTTACAATGTCAAACATTGGATTACCCGGTACGGGAAGTTTTGTAGGTGAATTTTTAATTTTTGCCGGCTCGTTTAAAACTAATACCAGTGCTACTTTTATTAGCGCTACAGGTATGATTACTGGTGGTTGTTACTCGTTATGATTGTTTAATAGAATCTCTTATGGTAATTTGAAAATGCAATATTTAAAAGGTTATGCCGACGTTAATAAACGAGAAGCATTTATTTTTCTACCATTGATCTGTGGTACTATTGTTATCGGGCTATGTCCTGGAGTATTTTTAAGTTCAATGCATATGAGCGTTAGTATGTTAGTTGAATTTACACATATTTATAATTTACAAATGATAGGAACTTATATTGAAATATTTTACCTGAATGGTGTTGAGTATCAAGCTACTATATCAATAGTAGACTTCGTAATAACTTCTTACAAAATAGAGTTGCGGAGCCCGGTGGTATTACAAGCAGCTCATTTCAATTCTTGAACATAAAGCTGCTTATTTTTTTTTATATATACTTTGTTAGCTCTGTTTTAATGTTGTTATCGATTTTTTATACTTATTTTCAAACAGGTACTACCGATTATGAAGTTTTGTTGACTTTTTTTTGCCATTGTTTCCAAAAACACCGTTATATGCTATAAATATTCTGAATACGTATACTATTGTTTTAAATTTTATTTAGTTCGTTCGCGGCCCGTATTCGCACTAAAAAACAATTTTCAAAAACAGTAGTTTAAAAACGCTTTAGACTTCTGTAATAAACACTCAGCATATTGTTGATTTTGACAGTTTTCAAAATACTTTCTATTAATTCAAAAATGATGTAAAATTTAAAGTTTAATATTAGAAAATTAAAAAAGCGAAATAAAACCCGACACAAAAGCTTATAGCTCAGTTGGTTAGAGCATACGCCTGATAAGCGTAAGGCCAGTAGTTCAAACCTACTTAAGCTTAATAATTCAAAATTAACTAGATTTTTAAGAAAAGCTACCAAACGTTTTCTACTAAGTCTTTATATATTTATTGGTATACCGTGGGTTCAAACTCTTTTTTTATAATTAAAAAATAAAAAATGATTTTTATAACACCAATGTACTATCTCAGTCTTTTGGCAAACTTATTTATCTGACCCTACAAGCACTATTATATAGGGTATTTTAATTTTTACTCTTACTTTTTTATTTTTATAAATATAAATTTTGTAAGCAATCTTTGTTTATTCTTCTTAACACTTCTTTTAGTTTAGTTTTATTACTAGTTAATGTTAAACTTTTACCATATATTTCAAAATATATGGCTCAATACACAACACAAAAAATGAAAGTATAGGCAGTGAATTTTATAACTCAGTATTTATTTGCAAAACTTTTTTTAGTATTAATAATTTCGGGCTTTTCACCACCTTTCTAGTCTCTGTTTTTTTGAAAAGCATCATTTATGTCAATAAGTACTGCGTATAGTTGTTAATGATTAGTGAGTTTCCTTAAAACCACAAGGGTCGGTGGCCATAAAAAACATTGAATTGTCGAGTAAGCAACATTCAAGCGTACGCTAACGTTTATCCCCAAATGGTTCATACCAATTTTTTATTAGCATGATTTTACTTGCTTAAAAACATTTTTTGTTAAGATGATAGAGTAGAATAAAATTTTTCAGCTAGGTTAATTGCTAAACGGTGCCCTTTTTTTAAACAGAATTGAGTATATTTTTCCTAAAATCAAATTATTAAAAAGTTATGTACTGCTTTTATGATACTTTTCAACAAACGTTACATTATATTCCGGGTACAGATTTTCAGGCAGTTCTTATGCTGGTGAAGATAAAACTCGCAACAACGCCTTCCATACCTATAGGTGTTGTAGATTTGACTGACATGTTTTCTACCTCAAGTGTTACATCTGTAACAAATTATAGTATTGATACAAATGCTGCACAAGTTACGGTTCCACGCTAATAAATAAATAAGTAAAATTTTAAATAATAAAAATTATAACCTATAACTATTTTTTATAACAAACAATAATTTAAATTAATGGTGGGCTAAAAAGTATTTATGTTTTATTATTTTAATCTGTTACTTTTACTATTCCCCACTTTATTTTTATAAGTGTTTATAGTTTATATATGGTATATATTTTGGAAACAGAACTATTAGATAATAAATCAATTTATTTTTCATTAACCAAAGTTTTTGGGGTTAATCGATTTCAATCTTTTCTAATTTGTAAAAAACTAGGTTTATCTTATAATGCTACGTTGTATACATTAACACCTGATCAAAGCATAAAATTAATAAAATTTGTAGAAAACCTAGATTTATTAATAAATAATCATTTAAAAAAATCAAATATTATGTTAGCAAAGAAGCTAATTCAAATTAAAACATATAAGGGTATCCGTCGGTTGCGTGGGTTGCCCGTAAGAGGGCAACGCACTCATACTAACGCTAAAACATCATCTAAACTTTGTTAAATATTTTTAATCTTTATCTGGCTTTAGTTAAGCGCTATTCAATCTTAAAATTTATTCTAACATTATTAAATCTAGGTAATAGAAAATAACTATTTTTTGCCAGAACAGCCTGTTATGAAAACTTTAAAATTCATGTTTATTATTTTATCTATTTACTCAAAAAATTTAAATTCATTAACAACTTTTTTAAAATTTTTTTATAAACTTAAAATTAACAAAATTTTTAAACTAAAAATTTATATGACACAATCGCAGCAAAAGAAAAATTTTTCTTTTTTTTCTACCTTGCAATCACCTCATGTAAACAAAAAATCCCAAGAACAGTTCGAATACCATTTGTATTGTAAAAAACTGAAGATCCAAACATCTCAATTGACTAAATTTTTAACAATTTGAAAAAGAGTTAAAACAATTTTATTTTCTGACATTAAAATAACAACAAAATTTAGATTAAGTAATAAAACCCTAAAACCTACCCTATCAAATAAAACAGATTTTGGGAAATTTAAGCTAAAATTTTTAAAAAAAAGAGTTAAATACTTAAGAAAAGAGAAAGGCTTATCAAATACAGTACCGTATTCAGTTTTAAAATTGCTAGATATACATGGAGAAATTTTAATAAAAAACCGCATTAACCGTTTAGATAGCTCAGTAGGTAGAGCAAAGGACTGAAAATCCTTGTGTCGGCAGTTCGAACCTGCCTCTAAACATATCAAAATTTTTGTATGACGAATACTTTATGAAATATTTCTGCCAACCTAAAAAATAGCCAAATTTCCCAAAAATTTTTTGTTTATCACCCAAAAACAAAGTTAGCTGTTGCTTTTTTAAATATTCTTTGAAATGAGGGGTTTATTTTAGGTTATAAAATTGATAACTTAAATTCAAATTTATTAAAAATTTTTTTAAAATATAACAAAGGAAACCCTGTAATAAATTCAATCAAATTTATTTTCAAACCTAGCCGCAACCTATCATACTCAGTACCCCAATTATGGAAATTTGACTCTAAAAAAAGTCTTCTTATATTAACAACATCAAAAGGTTTAATGACAGCGCACCAATGTATAAAAACTCGAACAGGAGGCAAACCCTTATTTATAATAAAATAAAAATGAATTACACTACAAAAAGACATATAATTAAAATACCAAAAAATACCTCAGTATATTATTGTGATACCAAATCTATTGTTATTGTTGCAAATTCTTCTGCTCAAAAAGCACTAATTTTAAAAACTAAATTGATTGTTGAAAAAAGCAAAAGAATTATCAAAGTAACTCGAGAACCTTTTTTTGATATTTCAAACAATGAAAAAAAAAAGCTAAAAGCTATACAAGGAACTCAAGTCAGTTTGTTACAACAGATGCTTGTAGATATTTCGCTTTTCTTTTGCAAAAAGCTTAATCTTGTTGGCGTGGGTTTCCGTGTGTCTGCCTTAAACACAATGGGCTTAAATTTATTACATTTTAAACTAGGGTATAGTCATTTTATTTATTTTAAGATTCCAAAAACTTTAAAAGTTTTTTGTTTAAAAGCTAACAAACTTTTTATTCTAGGCTATTCTTACATATTCGTAACTCAAATTGCTGCATTAATAAAATCATACAAAACTCCCGAACCTTACAAAGGAAAAGGTATATTATACACAACAGAAAAAATAGTTTTAAAAGAAGGTAAAAAAATTTAAAATGAAAACTCATCGAATTAGAACCCGAAATTATAAACTGTTTAGGTACAATTTATTAAAATTGCAAATATATTCAAATAAGCCTTCTTTTGAAACCGCTCCTTTTTCAAAGAATATATTAGAGCAGGTAGAAGCTTACTTGAAACAAGTACTAAAAATAATTTATGAATATCACGTACACCAATTTAAAATTTTATTTATAGGTTTTCCAGCAGTTTGTAAAATGAAACGGCTAAAACTTATACATTTTACAAATCACAATTTTATATCAGAAAAATCATGAATTAGTGGGATTTTCAGAAACCGTTTTTCAATACTAACTTATCTTAAATTGATACAATCACAAAGTTTTTCAAAAAGCCTAAAACTTTTATTATCAATTAAAACAAAACCTCATTTGGTTGTTATTTTTAATCAAAAAGTGGAAATTAACACAATTAATGAATTCTATAAAGCTGGAATTCCTATTTTATCCTTTAATTGAAACTCGTTAAACGCCTTTAAGATTATATACAAAGCCTTAGGAAATTATAGTTTCATTGAAAAAAATATGAAATTCACGTTTTTTTTTCTGTTATATTCTTTACTAAAAAAAGCACCTTTGAAAAAAAAACTTTAGAAAAAAAGAAAACGTTTTACACTCATTACTATTGATATTGGTATAAATATTGTTGTTAGTTCAGTTAAAAATTTAAATTAGAATACTTATGCACTTCATAAAAAAACGGCGTAACAAACCTTTATATAAAAAATTCCTGCCATTAAGAAAAAATATTCAAAATAGAAATAAACTTTTAAACCTAAAAAAAAAAAAATGACAAAGCCTTCAAGGTTGACTTTTTAAATTTAAGAAAAAAAAGTTTTATGACCCTGTATCATACTTATTATTTAATTTTAAAGATTTTTTTAGTAGAAAATTTAAAAATAACCTTTTAAATAAACAAAGATTGAGCCTTTTTTACGGTAAACTGCGTAAAAGTTACTTAAAAAAAATAGTAAAATCAACGTTGAATGAATTTAAAGATTTAAAAAAACACCCTACTATCTTGTTTATTCAAAAAATAGAAACTCGATTAGACACTGCACTATATCGCGCGCACTTTTCTTACAGTTTCGAAAATGCAAGGCAACTAATCTCACATAGAAAAATCTTTGTTAACAATAAAATTGTTCAACACAATTCTTATTCATTGAAAAAAGGAGATTTGATAACTCTTGATAAAAGTACTTTTAAGTTTGTTACTTTAAATGTTTTAAACTCAAAAATTTGACCGACACCTCCGAAACACCTTTATGTAAACTATAGAACGCTTCAAATATTGATAATAGAAGATATTCATTATTCTAGCCATTTAACGTATTATCATTTTTGAATTGACTTAAGCTCTTTTCTGAAATTTTATGAAAGATAAAAACTTCACTATGGAGTTTTTGTCTAATTAAACAGGTTACAATCTTTAGTATTTATTTATCTGGTTAATTAATGATCTTCAGTAGCTCAAAGGTAGAGCGAGTGGCTGTTAACTACTAAGTTGTTGGTTCAAATCCAACCTGAAGAGAGATTAAAATTAGGTTAGATTATAGTGCAACCCTTATGTGGAAATAATCGGAATCGAACCGATAACTTTATGCTTGCAAAGCATACACTCTGCCAATTGAGTTATATTCCCTTTTCAAGTTATTGCATAAACGATTTATAGCTATGAGTAATTAGTTTTTTATTATTTGTTAGACCTAAACTTGTTGTTGAAATAGATGTTGTATTTTTTACCAATTTTTTAATTCGAAATTTTGTAACTTCCATAAAATTTGGAATAACAAGATTAATATTAAAATAATAAAAAAAAAGTAAAGTAAAAAAAAGTCCGAATACTTGTGCACCCAGTGTTAAAATATCAAATTGTGGAATATTTAAAGCTCGTTTGGTGAAATTGGTAGACACGTCAGACTTAAAATCTGATTTTTATATAAAAAGTATCGGTTCAAATCCGATAACGAGTATTTACCGCCAAAATGATGAAATTGGTAGACATACTAGGTTTAGGTTCTAGTTCTTTTAATAAAAGAGTAAGGGTTCAAATCCCTTTTTTGGTAAAGTTTTGAAACATATGCCCACTATAAACCAAGTATGCCGTAGTAAAAGACAAAAAAAATATATACGAAACAAAGTGCCAGCGTTAGACAGTTGTCCTCAAAAGAAAGGTGTGTGCACTAAGATTTTTTTAAGAACACCAAAAAAACCGAATTCAGCACTAAGGAAATTAGTTAAATTACGATTAACTAACCATAAAAAAATAATGGCTTACATCCCTGGTGAAGGACATAAATTACAAGAATATTCAACTGTTTTAATAAGAGGTGGTCGAGTAAAAGACTTGCCTGGTATTAAATACCATTTGATTCGAGGAAAACTTGATTTTAGCGGATTAAAAGAAAGAAAAACATCTCGCTCTAAATATGGCACAAAAAAATTATAAGCAGTGAATAAAAAAATAATCAATCAATTATTAGTAAACGGCAAAACCATCACTTCTGAAAAAAATTGGTTAAAAGGTATCAAATTTTTTTATAAATCATTTGTTAAAAACCCCAAAAAACTTCTCAATCGAGCAATTATAAATATAACACCGTTACTAAATGTAAAACAATTAAAACAAAAAAGAAAACGTTCTCAGTCAAAAGAGTTTCCTTACGTAGTAAACAACAAAAATAGGGTTGCAATAGCCTTAAGGTTTTTTTTAAATAAAACAAAAAGCAAACATGAAATAAAAATTTATAAAAAGCTTATAATTGAATTAGTGCCGATTGCTAACAATACAGGGATACATATCAGTAAAAAAAAAAGTTTATACGAGTATGCTTTTGTTAAAAAAAAATATTTTTACTATAGATGGTTTTAGAACCCTAGTAATACATAATACGTTTAATAGGATTTGAACCTATAACCTTTGGAACCGAAACCCAATGCTCTATCCAATTGAGCTATAAACGCAAAAAAATGATTCAACAACAAACAATTTTAAACGTAACAGACAATTCAGGTGCTAAAACTGTAAAATGTATTAAAATTTTAAATGGGTTTAAAAGACGTTTTGCTATACTAGGTGATACAGTAATCGTATCTGTAAAAAGACTCCGCAGCAAAGCCCGCTTGACTTCAAAGATAAAAAAGGGCGAAGTTCGTAAAGCGGTTATAATTAGAACCAAAAACAAAACAGTAATGAAAGACGGTACTACAACCCGTTTTCAGTCAAATGCTGTTAGTTTAATAAATAAGCAAGGAAAACCAATAGCATCTCGTATCATGGGGCCTATACCTAAGATTCTGAAAAAAAGAAAAAAAATCAAGTTTGTAACACTCTCTTCAGGGTTTATTTAAAAATAAACTAAAATGTATTTTTTTGAAATATATACTTATAAAATTATAAAATACGATTTAATTAATACGTTTTTTTGTCAAAGCTTGGTGCAAATACCTAACTTAAAAAAAATTATACTAAATTTTGGGTATCAAAAATCAAATATTAAATACTTAATTTCTAGTATATTAGCGTTCGAGTTCATTTCATCTAAAAAAGGCAGAATAACAAAATCTAAGCGTATAAATTTATTTTTGAAAATTAAGAAAGGAAATCCTGTAGGGTGTACTATCGTATTGAAAAAAAATGCTATGCACTTTTTTTATATAAAATTGAAAACTCTCCTTTTTCCAAAAATTAAACCGTTTTGAACTTCTAAACTTCAACAAGATTTGAAATTGATCAAGTCTGTGTCTTTTCAATTAAAAAGTCCTTTAATATTACCAGAATTAGAAAATCAGTTTCAATTTTTCAAAGATATACCACGGCTAGATATAACATTACTTACGACATCTAAATCCCAGAAAGAGCTTTTTTTTCTGCTTAAATCTATTAAATTTTTTTTATAGAATTAAATTATTAAAGTAAAAGTAACTCAATTGGTAGAGTGTAATCTTGCCAAGGTTAAAGTTGAGGGTTCAAGTCCCTTCTTTTGCTTAACTGGATAAGTGGTCGAGTGGTTTAAGGCGTTAGTTTTGAAAACTATTGTATTGAAAAATACCGTGGGTTCGAATCCTACCTTATCCTTTAATCATGTTATTCTGTTCATTAAACTAGATATGACTGTATTAATAATTTGTACCGTGCTGAAAATTATTGCAATTGTTGTTCCTTTACTAATTTCTGTTGCATATTTTACAATAGCTGAAAGAAAAATTATGGGTATTATACAAAGAAGAAAAGGACCAAACGTCATTGGCTTTTTAGGTTTATTACAACCATTAGCGGATGGTTTAAAATTATTTGCTAAAGAAACTATTTTTCCTAGTAATTCTAATATTATTATATTTTTAATTGCTCCTATGTTAACTTTTATTTTAAGTTTAATTGGTTGAGCTGTTTTACCTTTATCAAAACAAATTGTACTGTCAGATTTAAACGTTGGAGTTTTGTATTTATTTGCAACATCTTCGCTAAGTGTTTATGGCATCATAATGGCTGGTTGGTCTAGTAATTCAAAGTACCCATTCTTAGGTGCGCTGCGTTCTGCCGCCCAAATGATTTCGTATGAAGTTTCTATAGGATTTATTATAATTAATGTGTGTATTTGTGCCGGGTCTTTCCATTTGAATTCTATTGTGGCTGCACAAAACAATGTTTGATTTTTAATACCTTTATTGCCTATGTTTATTATATTTTGTGTATCAATGCTTGCAGAAACGAACCGTCACCCTTTTGATTTGCCTGAAGCTGAGGCAGAGTTAGTTTCTGGTTATAATGTGGAATATTCTGCAATGACTTTTGCCCTATTCTTCCTAGGTGAATATGCTAACATGCTTTTAATGAGTGCTTTTGCATCTACATTATTTTTAGGAGGTTGGTTCCCTATAATTAATTTAACTCTTTTTAATTTTTTACCTGGAAGTGCCTGGTTTAGTTTAAAAATTGCATTTGGTGTTATATTTTTCATAGTCACCAGGGCAACTTTGCCGAGATATAGATATGACCAGTTGATGTATATAGGTTGAAAAAGCTTTCTTCCACTATCTTTAGGCTATTTGGTATTTTCAGTAGGTATGTTAATAAGCTTTAACTGGTTGCCTATTTAATATTTATAAATTCGGCTTTAAAAATTAAAAAAATTGTAATTAATTCGTAAATAATTGCTATACAAATGCTAACCATTAATTGATATACAATTTCTGGAGGTGTTAAAAATGTTGAACAAATTAAAAAAACAAAATAAAAGATTTTCCTAAGTTTTTTAACAATTAATATATTGGTTTTGAATAAATCTAAAAAAATAAAAAATAAAATTATTATTTGGTAAACTAAATTACATAAATAAAATATTGATGTGTAAAAATCTAAGTATTCATTCAGTTTAGCTTCAAAAAAAAATGTTAAGTTTTGGAAAGACAAAAATTCTTGAAATTTAAAGAAAAAATTTCAGCTTGTTGGAAAAATGAAGTTATTTAATGTAAATATAAACATTAATCAAAAAACAATTACAATTACCAAAATTGTTCTGAAATAAACGTGTTCAAATATATGTAAACCTGCAGACAAAAAAGCAAAAACTTGACAATATATGAATATAATAGTTAATTGATTTGCTATATAATATGCTAGCTGTATATAAACTATAAAAACCTCAGCAACGTCTGTTGTTAAAAAGTATAACAAATCGTTTTGCATCGATTGAGCACCAAATCCCATAAAAACGTATATTAAAGTTTCTTTGTAATGATAGCAGTTTATCATTATAAAACACCAAGTTATGATAGAAAAAAAAACACGATATTTGATTTCTAATAAGTATTTGTAAATCATAAATTTTTGAGGAGAATAGTTCAGTTGGTAGAGCAGTGGTTTCCAAAACCGAAAGTCAAGGGTTCAAGTCCCTTTTTTCCTGAATTTATTTTCTTTTTAGATTCTTGTAAATTTTGTTATCTTTTATCGAATTATGTAGGTTTTTTACTATATTTGAAAAATCACTGAACAGCAAAACTCCTATAACGAAAACAACAATAAGTTGGCTTATACTTATATTTCTCATGAGGTCAAAAATTAAAATTTGAACTACTTTAGGCTTATAGTTTAGAGGTAGAACGTACCGCTCATAACGGTTTTGTCGTAGGTTCAAGTCCTACTAAGCCTAACTCGTAAAAATGGATTTTGATTTAAAAACTTATAAACATCTTAAAATCAAGCATTATTTTAAAGCTGTAAATTGTTTTTTCTTTTTTCATGGAACTTCTTTAAAAAATGAAAATTGAATTAAGATTGAGCAAATATTAGTTGCCCACAAATTAAAATATTTTAGAATTTTTAATAAAATAATGATTAAAACATTAAAAAGCTCTATATTTAAGAATATAATAGTACTAATACATGGTCCTATTGTTTTACTAAATGGCAATAACGCTGATTTAACTTTAAAAGAACTGAAAAGCATTAGCCCATTAATTAGCTTATTAGGTTTTAGATTAAACAATAAAATTTATTCAAGAAAACAAATAAAAAACTTAAAAAAAGTGTCATACACTGATAATGTTTTTGAAGTCTATAGCGCAATGAAAGTTTTTACAAAAATTCCATACTATAAATTTAAAAGTAGAAAAGTACTACCTATATCGAAATAATGTGATTTGAACACATGACTTCCTGTTCCCAAAACAGGCACGCTACCAAACTGCGTTATATTTCGTTGAAGGAAGTAGGATTTGAACCTACGATAAGATAAACTTAACAGATTTACAATCTGCCACTTTTAACCACTCAGCCATTCCTTCTGTAGTTACTTAGCTCTAGTACGTATTTTAACCCGTTTTTTTTTCTTTAATCTACACCCATTATGTGGTAGATTGCTACGACTTATAACCAATTTTGTAAAAATTTTATGTTTTAATTTTTTAAAAATATATGATTGGTGATTAAAAAATATGTTGTTAAAATGTACTGCACCGGGTTTTATTTTAAAAATTTTGAACTTAAGTAGCAAATCTCTCAAAATTAGAATTATTGCTTTAGGTTGCCTAAATTTTTGCTTTTTTTGTAAATTGAGCATCCCTGCAGAATAAAAAAATTTAGGATTACCTTTAATATTGTTTATATTAATTAAAGTATTTTTTGAGAATAAATTAATACTTATAACATAACTAATTAATTTTTGATTGTAAAGAGAAGAAAAATATATATACAATACAAAATAATTCGCTTTTACCTTAAGATTATACAAATTAGTAAAAAAGAATAAAAGTAACCAACGTGTAAAAAATGCGAATGTTTCTTTTTTTATAAATTTTAAGGTTTTAATAATATGGTACATATTTTTTACATATTTGCAAATAGTTAGGTTATACAATAATTGTGACTTATTTGTTATTTTTAATAAAAGCATAAATTTTTGAAATAATTTTTATTTATATGAAACCGATAAAAAGTAAACTAACTTTAATAACCCAAACGAAATTAATTAACTTGTCAAAAAAAAATTTAAATAAAATTCCTTTAATAAAAAATATGGTTATAGGTACCAAAAATGTAGCAGGCAAAAATAGTTCCGGAAAAATTACAGTATATCATAAAGGCGGTGGGCATAAAAAAAAATATAGAAAAATCAATTTCATAAGAAACGAAGATTCTGTAGGTATAGTTACCAGTCTAGAATATGATCCTTATCGAACAGCTCTTATCGCATCTATTTATGATTTTTTAAATTCTAAATATTTTTATATAATTGCTCCCAAAAATTTAAATATTGGTAGTATTGTAAAAGCAGGCGTTAATGCAGATATCAAAGTTGGTCATTGTTTAACATTGATGAAAATCCCTGTAGGTGGTATTGTTCACAATATATCATTAAAAAAAAATGAAAAAGCACAGTTAACTAGGTCAGCTGGGACTAACGCTCAAATAATCGAAACAACTTCTGAATATTGTAAGATTATGCTAAGCTCCGGAACGCACAAACTTATTTCACCATCGTGTCAAGCAACAATTGGGACTGTATCAAATGAATTTTTATTTTTTAAAATAAAAAGAAAAGCTGGCCGTAATCGGTGGTTAAATAAACGCCCAACAGTAAGGGGAGTTGCAATGAACCCTATAGATCACCCCCACGGAGGTGGAGAAGGTAAAAGTTCTGGCGGCCGATCTTCTGTAACACCATGAGGTAAACCTACCAAAAACAGTAAAAAGGCAACAAAAAAATTAAAATTCTAAAATATTACTGTAAATATTAATATTTCTTAAGAAGCAAGAAAAACATATAGAATTTGTTACTAAATATATTAACTTATAAAAAAGCTAGGCTTAGCCAATTTTTTAAAAAATTAAACTAAAAACAATAATTTTAACGATCATAACGTTTAAACCAATCGTTATTTTAAAAAGTATTTTAAGTAGCACACCTAGTGTTGTTTGTTAATTTAGCATTATTATTTATTTTTTTGTAATTTAAAAATCAAATTATTAAAAAGTTAATAAATGAACAGAGTTAAATGAAAAGGACCCTATATTGAAAATAATTTATTAGAAAAAATAAAAAATGGAAAGTTGATTTCTAAGAATAACATTAAAACTATATCTAAAAACTCTACAATAATACCAAAATTTATCGGAATTACGTTAAAAATTTATAATGGGAAAAGATTTACATTTATAAAAATTATAGAAGAAATGGTTGGTCATAAAATAGGCGAATTTATCGCTACAAGAAAACAATTTTCTTATAAAAAAAAGAAAAATAAGTAGAAATGGGTCAAAAAACAAACGCAAGTATTTTTAGGCAAGGACTATTAAAAAAAAATTGAGAAATAAAAACCCTTGAAAAAAATAAAGAGGAATCCTCCTTTTTTTTATATAAAACATTAGAAATTCAAAAATATATAAACCGATTCTTCGGACTATATGAAATAAAGATACATAATTGTAAAATATTTTATTCAGATAACTCTTTACAAATATTTGTTTCTTTCTATACTACAATAAAAACAATTTATATTATTAATAAAAAAGTGGTTAAAAAGATCAAACCCTCTTTAAAAGATCCCAAACTAAAAAATAATAAGAATAAAATCAGAACTACGTCAAAAAATTTACAAAAAATAACACAGAACAAAACTTTTTCTTTCCATAAGAATGAGCCAAACCAAAATATTTATTTTGAAAAATTTCAAGAACTTTTAATACAAAGTCTAGCAATATATACCAAAAACAAAACCAATATTTTCATAACATTACAAAACTTAAATCTTGACAAACAATTGTCAAATGATCAAGTTGATAATTTTAAAAATATTTTTAAACAATTAAGAAAATTTGTTAGAAAATCTTTTTTTAAAGAAGGAATAAACATTTTGTTTGTTAGTTTCTTGAAAAGAAAATCGGCCAAATTATTGGCTGATTTTCTTAGTAGCCAATTTCGGCTTAATCAATTTAAAACATACGAAATGAGTATTGCTAGAAAAGATAACTATTTTTTAGGGTTTTTAAAACAAAGTATAATGTTATTGATTAAGTCTAAAACTTCATGTCTTACAGGGCTAAAAATTGTTATTAAAGGTAGATTCAACAAGGCACCGAGAGCTAAAACTGGGAATATACACTTTGGGAAATTCTCTCTCCAATCATTTAATTCTAAAATAGATTATCATCAGTCAACCGCATTTACAGTGAATGGAACTTTTGGAGTAAAAGTGTGACTGTGTGAAAGTAATTAATAAAAAATTTATGTTATTACAACCAAAAAAAACTAAATATCGAAAAGTACAAAAAGGGAAATTATCAAAATTTAACTACCGTTCAAGTCAGTTAAATTTTGGGAGTATAGGGCTAAAAGCAGCACAATCTGGCACTATATCAGCTCGACAAATGGAAGCAGCTCGACAAGCCATAGTCCGAAAAATAAATCGAAAAGGTAAATTGTGGGTTCGAGCATTCCCAACACTACCTGTAACTGCAAAACCTACTGAAGTTAGAATGGGTAAAGGTAAAGGCGCTGTTTCTCATTGAAGCGTTAAAGTTAGTGCTGGTGCAATTCTATTTGAAATATACGGAATACCCCAAAATGCCGCAATTACGGCCTTTAAAACTGGAGGTGCTAAATTGCCTGTTAAAACAACAATTCTGTGTTAGGCCAAATCATTAAAATTTATCAATTTTTGTTTAAAACTAGTTTTAACGTGTTTGAACTTTGCAAAACTTAGACACAAACTACACCAACATAACTTTATTTTTTAAGGTAAAATTATAGAATACCTTTTGTTTACTGCGCTTTGGCTTATTTGATTGCCTAAAAGAGGATCTTTTTTAATAACAATATCGTGGTACAACGTTTTGGTATTGATTTAGGCATGTCTAAGGTTTCTATTAAGACTAGATCAATAAGGATCTAGACGCTGTAGTTACTTTAAAAACACAGTAGAGGCCTACGAACACTCATTCAATATTTTGAAAATAAACGTTAAAAATAATAAGGCCTAATGACGCTCTACTAACAAATATCTTTTTGAAAACCCCAAAATAGCGTTTCTCTCGTAGACTTATGCCAACTAATTATACACAAATATATAGTGATTTTAGGTACCATTGTGGTTAAGTGTTAAAAAAAAACACAAAAATATTACATCCAGCAATAAACAAACTAAAATTATGATAAAAGTTAGAACGACAGTAAGACCTTTAACATTGTTATATATTCTGATGGGATCTTTAAAACCTAGAACTTAAGGCTGCATTAAAGCCACCGAAAAAAGTATATGTATATTCATTTAATAATTTTTACATGTTATTACAAGCAGCTAAATTTGTAGGGGCTGGCTTAGCCACTATTGGACTAGCCGGTGCTGGAGTAGGAATTGGTACCGTATTTGGTGCATTAGTAATTGGAGTTTCACGAAATCCTTCTTTAAAAGATGAGTTATTTAAACTTGCTATTTTAGGGTTTGCATTAACCGAAGCTATTGCTCTTTTCTCACTAATGATGGCATTTTTAATTCTTTTTGCCTTATAACGTTCTTATTCTAAAAAACGTAACAAATGGGTGTATAGCTCAGTAGGTAGAGCATTGGACTTTTAATCCACAGGCCTTGGGTTCAAATCCCAATATACCCATCGTTTAACCTATATATACATGATACTTTTAAATATAACTTACATACTAAACATTGCTATAACTTTATTTTTAATTGGAGTATTCGGGCTTGTTTTAAATAAAAAAAATATATTAATAACACTAATGTCAATCGAACTAATGTTACTAGCAATAAATTTAAATTTTGTTATCTTTTCTATCTATTTAGATGACATTATAGGTTATGTATTTGTTATCTTCATATTAACAATTGCTGCTGCGGAATCTGCAATAGGTTTAGCTATTTTAACTGTTTATTATAGGCTAAATAATAATATTCGAATAGATAAAATTAAAAATATCAAAGGCTAAAATAAAAAACGGAAACAACAGGATTTGAACCAGCAATCTTCGACGTGACAAGTCGACGCTTTAACCGTTAAGCTACGTTTCCTTAAATAAAGTTAAATTTGTTTTAATTTTGAAATACTTTTATATAAATAACATAAAATTTAATTACGATTTAGAATTTAAAAATAATAATTATTGAAAACAAAATACACCTCTTATTGAGTATTGTGAAACTTTGGGAATTAATGTGCCGCATTATTGCTATCACAAAAATTTGTCTGTATCAGGTAATTGCCGCATGTGTCTCGTAGAATTAAAAAACTCACCTAAACCTATAGTATCTTGCGCTATGAATGCCAAGTCTTGTTTAGCTAATGGAATTGTTTATACAAACAGTTCACTAGTAAAGAAAGCCCGTGAAAATATTTTGGAGTTTTTGTTGCTAAATCATCCTTTAGATTGCCCAATATGTGATCAAGGTGGCGAATGCGATCTTCAAGATCAATCTCTTTTTTTTGGATTAACAAAAAAAAGATTTTACAGTTTTAAGCGTGTTGTTTTAGACAAAAAGATTGGCCCTATTGTAAAAACAGTAATGACAAGATGTATTCATTGCACAAGATGTGTTCGGTTTGCAACAGAAATTGCAGGAGTAGAAGATATAGGGATGTTTGGTAGAGGCTTACAAAGCGAAATTGGTACTTATGTTGAAAAAATATTTCAATCTGAGCTATCTGGCAATGTTATTGACTTATGCCCTGTAGGTGCATTAACATCAAAACCTTACCCTTTTGTAAATAGAAGTTGGGAGTTGAAAAGTCTTGCGTCTATTGATTTTTCAGACGGGTTTGGGACGCCGACTCAATGGTTCGTTAAAAACAACCATGTAGTAAAAGTTTTACCTGGTTATGATAAAATAACGTATAAAACAAATTGAATTTCTGACAAAACTCGGTTTGCGTTTGATGGTATGTTTTCCCCGGAAAGAATCATTCACAGTTTTTTAAACAATAATAATAAACAATCTTTTATTAGTTTATCATGACAAAAATTACTTAAAGAATTTTTTTTTACAATTTACTTTCAAAGTCATTTATTAAAACATTATTATCAACCGGATCAAATAACAATGTGCGTAGCTAAAAATACAAGTTTAGAAGTTTTAAACTTATTAAATATTTTTGCTCACAAATATACATTTTTTAAACTTAGACAACCAGAACCCCAAAAACTAAACGTTGACTTAGAGCAAAATTATTTATTAAATTCGGGCTTAAACGATTCTAAGATTTTAGCTTCTAATATGTGCGTACTAATTGGAGTAAACCCACGTTATGAAGGGTCTAAATTAAATTTAAAGCTTAGATCTCGACAACTAAAAGGAAATTTTAACGTAATTCATTTAGGCTCTTTAGTTAATCTAACATTTTATAATGCAAATATTACTAGCAGTACACAAATTTTAAAATCTTTAATTGAAGGAAATAACCTGTTTTGCCAAGGATTTATAAATTCTTTAAACCCTATTTTGATATCTAGTACCGAAATATTTAAAAGAAAAGACTCTTTTTGTTTAACAAATATGCTAAGGCTTTTAATCAAACATATTGACCTATTTTCGCAACATAGCAGCCAAAGTCAATTAAACACTCTAAACTTAGCATTAAACGATGTTGGTTTTTCAAATTCTAGCAATTTAAAAACAATAACAAATTTAGATTTTAAAAATTCTACCGGAATTTATTTTATAAACAATTCTTTCGCAATACCTAACATAAAAAAATTACTAAGTTTAAAATTACTTAACTTTTTTCAAGATTGTATTTGTCACAATAAAATAATAATGACTCAAAACAACCACCTAGATACAAAATTAATAACGCAATTAAAAAAAGGTTTTAACTTAAATAACCATTTTCATTTACCTAATACTGTCTTATTCGAAACGTCGGGAACTTATATTAACACTGAAGGATGTATAAATAAAGTTGCTAAAATAGTTACATCATTAGGGCAAAGAAAAAGTGACTGGCAAATAATAAGAAAAATGTTCTACTATTCTAAAAAGGTACTGTTTATGACGGGCTGTTTACAAAATAGTAAAATAAATTTTAATTCACGTAGTATTTATCATTTTAAAAATTATATAGGGTTCCAATACTATGCCATATCTAATTTAAATAGCATTGCTTTTAAGCTTTTTAAAAAAATTGTGGGATATTACTTAAACATTTCTATATTTAAACCTGGGCGAAAAAAAATTTTTAACTCACAACTTAGGTTTTGGTTAAATGATTTTTATATTGATAGTAAAGATTTCAATTGTAAATACTCATCTACAATGATTCAATGTTCAAAACTTTCTCGCTTAAAAAATACAAATTTTAAGTTTTAAACATAAAACCGTTGAGTGTTTATTATCCTGCTTTTAACACACATAAATTTACTCTTAAATCAAAAATATCTTCAACGGGATTTGAACCCGTGTTATCACCGTGAAAGGGTGAGGTCCTAACCACTAGACGATGAAGACTTTTTTCTAGAATAAGGTAATTTTACAATCTAAATCGTAAAATAAGCTAATCTTTTTTGGAATAAAAGGATTTGAACCTTTGAATATTCGTACCAAAAACGAAGGCCTTACCAACTTGGCTATATTCCAAAACTACCTTAATTACAAATAAAATTAAAGAAAGAATGGGATTCGAACCCACGGTATACCAATAAATATACAAAGATTTAGCAGATCTTCACTTTAAACCTCTCAGTCACCTTTCTTGATAAAGCAAAATTTAGTAAAAAACGTTTGATATTTTTTATAACAAATAATAATTTAAATTAATGTATATTTAATGCCCCAATGCAGTAAATATAAACGTAGCCAATGCCTAATTCAAACATAAAGTCAATCATTGATCAGAACCCAACGAGATTTAGCTGAGCTAGTACGTTTGTCCAAGGAATTAAAAACATGGTTTCAATATCAAAAACTATAAATAAAATAGCTATTAAGTAAAACTTGACATCAAAAGTATGTCGTGCATCTTCGTATGGTTCAAAACCACACTCATACGTTGATAATTTTTCAGTCTCTGGTTTTTGAACTGCTAAAATATAAGAAAATAGCACTATGATAACGGATAATATTATTGCAACAAATAAAAAAATTAAAACAACTGAATATTCATTATAAAACAACGAATCGTTTGAATGGTAGTAGTTTTTTGAAAAAAAAATAGATAGAATCATTTGTAGTTTAAACTGTTACCAAGACGACTTTCTCAACCCAGAAACAGACCCTGATCTTGCTAAACGCAGGAAACTTAACCGTGAAAATTTTTTAAAAGTTTTGTTAAATTTGGCTTTACCATTAGTTAAGATGCACCTATTAATAAACCGTGTTTTATTATGATTTCTTGAGAAATGAGATAATTTGGAAATTGCGTTCCATTTTGTGATTAAAGATAAATTTTCGTTCTTAACTATACTTTTTAAAATAACATAGTTTAGTTCTTGCTGATTAAAAAGTTTTCTAATTTTTTTATCTTTTTGGATGTGTTTTTTCATTTGGGTATCTAAAACAGTTACCAGGGAGACAAAAATTTAAATGTTCTATATTCTTGACACAACTCAATAGATTCATTTATGACTCTTTTTTCTGTTTCATTGTACTTCATTTCAACAAAACCACTTAATGGAAAATCTTTTCGAAGCGGATGTCCCTCAAAACCATAATCTGTTAAAATTCGCTTTAAATTTGAATGGTTTTTAAAAAAAATGCCATACATATCTCAGATCTCGCACTCGTACCACCCTGCTGAAAAATACAATTGATCGCAAGAATCTATCCCAAATAACTCATGAGTAAATGTTTTAACTCTAAAACGAATATTATAACGAATACTTAACAACTCATAAACTAATTTAAATCTATATTTATTATTAGGGTAATCTACACCTGTAATACATGTTAAAATGTTAAATTGAAAAAGTGTATGGTGTTTAAAAAATGTTAAAATATCGTGTAAGACATTTGATTTTACTACTACTACTAACTCTTGCTCATACAATTGGATTTTTTCCAAAGGACACGTTTTATATAAGTTTTGTATATTTTTTACGATTAATTGTGAATTCATGTATTAACTTTTTAATAATTTGATTACGATATTTTTTGTAAAAAAAATTAGAGTTAGTTAATGTTAACTCTTCTTTGTTTAACGGACTAAATAATAAACTTTTTTTTGAAAAATTATATCTTTTGTACGTTTTTAAATAAATAGAGTGGTCAAAAAAAACACACCCGTTCGAAGAAATTTGTAAAGTTTTAAGAGATTTTAATTTAGAACACATTTTATTAAATTAACGGTCAACTTCACCAAATACAATATCTTGAGTGCCTATAATTGTAACCACATCGGCAATTAAATGTTCTTTAGACATAAAGTCTAAAGCTTGTAAGTGGTTAAATCCTGGCGCTTTAATTTTACACCGATAAGGCCTATTAGTGTTATCAGAAACTAAATAAACACCAAATTCCCCCTTTGGGGCTTCTGTTCCTATATAAGTTTCATTTGCAGGAATAGCAACTCCTTGGGTATATATTTTAAAATGATGAATTAATGCTTCCATAGATTGTTTCATATCCACTCTAGTTGGGGCAGAAATTTTAAAGTCATTTGTTTTAATGTAACCAGTTGGCATTAAATTCAAACATTGTTCAATTATTTTTAATGACTCTTTCATTTCAAACACCCGAATTAAATAGCGATCATAACAATCGCCATTTGTACCTACAGGAATATCAAAGTTAAGGTTATCGTAAACTTCATAAGGTTGAGTTTTTCTTAAGTCTCAACAAACACCAGAGCCACGCAGCATGACGCCGCTAAAACCTCATTGGCAGGCGTCATATGCTGTAACAGTACCAATATCAACTAAACGCTGTTTTCAAATTCGGTTTTCTGTCAACATATCTTCCATTTCTATTAGTCTTAAGGTAAATTGCTCACTAAACATATAAATATCGTCTAATAAACCTTTTGGTATATCTACTTGCAATCCTCCCGGTCTAAAATAAGCGGCATGCATTCGCGCACCCGATACACGTTCATAAAACTCCATTAACTTTTCTCGTTCTTCAAAAGCTCATAAGAATGGAGTCATTGCGCCTACATCCATTGCATGGCAACCTACTGCTAACAAATGATTCAAAATTCGAGTAATTTCAGCAAAGAGTACTCTAATATACTGAGCACGTTTAGGAATTTTACAATTAAAAAGTTTTTCAATAGCTAAACAATAGCTATGCTCTTGTGCCATCATTGAAACATAATCCAAACGATCGAAATACGGTAATGCTTGAGCATAGGTTTTATATTCAATTAATTTTTCTGTACCTCGATGCAATAAGCCTATATGAGGATCTGCTCGGTTTACTATTTCACCATTAAGTTCTAAAACTAAGCGTAACACACCATGAGCCGCTGGGTGCTGAGGACCAAAATTGATAGTAAAATTCTTTATTTTTTTCAACAAATTTCTTTTTTTGAATGTCATTAGATAATAATAGGTTTAAACTATTCATTTTTACACGTATTATTAAAGATAAAATGCTCTAACCATTACGTTAATTACCTACAATAGATGTGTTGGCATTTTATTTAAACCTTAAAAGCAGCTAACAAGTTTAATAAATAACAAGATATCTTTTAAAACAATAATTTTAATATTTAATAACATAAAAAGGTATTGTTTTGTCTAAAGATAGCGAGTGTTTAGGCAAACTACTTACTAGCATAGCTTCTAAAGTTCCTATTATTGGTATTAGAAAAATAAAAAATAAAAAATAAAAAACTGTCGCTGCTTGACCTACCAATACATATATATCTTTAACTGGCTTTTGGCCTATTCAGCCTAATAATAAAAAATCAGTAACAAGTAATCAATAAAAAATTTTAAAGATAGGCCTAAATGTGGTACTTCGAACTTCAGATGTGTTTGTGAATGGG
>Ga0102904_1000002_pt1 | contig 45575 bp, 42 predicted proteins | sample Colrivmeta1556A3_FD_79179 | JGI IMG/M metagenome (GOLD analysis project Ga0102904, IMG submission 79179) | Estuarine microbial communities from the Columbia River estuary - metaG 1556A-3 | ecosystem: Environmental > Aquatic > Marine > Intertidal zone > Estuary | place: USA: Columbia River... | reverse complement strand
CGCATTTGGAAGCGGAAGTCATTCGATGTAAGCGCTCCAACAGGGCATAAGTCAACCGTGTTGAGGCCGTAGTTGTTGTTGAGTTCTCGGCCAGGATAGACACCTACGGTGGTGTGCGTGCCTCGCTCTGAGAATCCTAGGACAGGCTCTTCTGCAACTTCATCCATAAAGCGAATACAACGTGAGCACATAATGCATCGTTCATCGTCAAGGCGAACGCGTGGTCCGATCTTAACATTCTTAGGCTTTTTGACTTTGTCTTCTTTAAAGCGTGAACTGCCTTTGCCGTGCTCAACGGAAAACTCTTGGAGGCTACATTCTCCAGCTTGGTCGCAAATTGGGCAATCCAAGGGGTGGTTGATGAGCAGGAACTCCATGACACCTTCACGACATTTCTCAACGAGATCACCTTGAGTTCGGATTCCCATGTTTTCGGTCACTGTATTTGCGCATGCAATAACAGGACGAGGCATCCAGCTGATTTGTTGGAAGCCGTTTTCGTCATAGGATGGTTCTTCACCGGGATTAGGACGTGGTGGCATACCCATTTGGACCAGGCACATACGGCAGTTGCCTGGCGATGAGAGCTTAGGGTGGTAACAGTAATGGGGGACCTCTTTCTCAGCCTGCTTGCAGGCTTCGATCATACGTGTGCCTTTCGGCACTTGAATCCAATGCCCGTCAACCTGGATGTTAACCATGCCTTTTTCAGCTGCGGTATCCTTTGGTAGCTTGGTAGTAGTAGAATCGCTCATTTTGGTAATGTGCTGGTTAGTCTCGAGTAACTTCGCTTAGTGGTTGATAAATGCGAGCTGTCGTTTGGCTTCATCAGAAAGGTATTCATTTTCCTCTGACGTTTCGGCTTCGAGCTCATCACGAAATTTGGAAATGATAGCTTCAACTGGCCATGAGGCAGCTTCACCAAAGGCGCATACGGTGCGGCCATCAATTTGGTATGCTACATCTTCGAGTGTTTGCACATCCTCAGGGGTAGCTTGACCATTGGCGATACGATCAGAAATCTTACGCATCCACATGGAGCCCTCACGACAAGGGGTGCACTGGCCGCAGGATTCATGGGCGTAGAAGTGGTTGATGTTGTTGAGGACCCACGACATTTTGCGTGAATCATCCATCACGATGACGCCGCCGGATCCAGCCATCGAGCCGCATGCTGCAATGGTGTCGAAGTCCATTGGGATGTCATAAAAAGAAAGGTTGCGTTGAGAGCCATCTGGATTTTTGATTTCGTATGTTTCCTCACAGCGCATGATTTTAGCTGATGAACCACCTGGGATGACAGCTTTGAAGCTTCGGCCATCTTTGGGGCCACCACAAACGTCATTGAGGAGCTCGCCCATGGTTATTTTGCCAACCTCGACTTCGTAGTAGCCAGGTTTTTTGACATCACCAGAAACGCAAAGAATGCGTGTGCCTGTGTTTCGCGGAGTTCCAAGCTTCGCGTATTCTTCACCACCCATGCCGATGATGTGCTTAACGTGGCATAGAGACTCGACGTTGTTGACGATGGTAGGGGACATGTAGAGTCCAAGTGCCGCGGGGAAATAAGGCGGCTTGATCCGTGGATAGGGCCGCTTGCCTTCGAGGGATTCAATTAGTCCTGTTTCTTCACCGCAAATGTATGCTCCTGCACCACGATGCAGGTAGATCTCAAGGTTGAACCCTGAACCAAGAATGTCATCACCAAGGAAGTTTTTTGCACGAGCTTCCTCAATGGCTTTTTCGAGAATTCCTGAGGCGTCCGGGAACTCCTCGCGAATGTAGATGTAAGCGGTGTTGGCCCCAACAGCGAAGCATGAAATAATCATGCCTTCAATGAGTTGGTGAGGATCTTGGTGGACAATATAGCGATCCTTAAATGTGCCTGGTTCTGATTCGTCACAGTTGCATATCAGATAAACGGGCTTGGTGTTGTTTGGTGGAATGAATCCCCATTTAACACCCGTAGGGAAGCCGGCTCCTCCGCGGCCTCTAAGGCCTGAAGTTTTGACTTCGTTAGTGATGGCTTGGGGCTCCATCTTGAAAGCCTTTTTAAGTTGCTCGTAGCCGCCATCTTTGATGTAGCAATCAATCGAGTTATCCCAGCCTTCTCGGTCGATGTTTTTAAAGATCAAGCGATGTTCACGCTGGTCTGGTTCTTTGCCAGGTAGATATGTGATGTTGCTCATGATTGGGTGGTCTGATTAAGCGATTAAGATTAAGATGCTGTGCTATACTTGTCGAGTAAGCCCTGTGCGTCGTCAGGGGTTACGGCTTCGTGGAAGTCATCATTGACTAAGCAAACAGGTCCAGTGCCACAAGATGCGAGGCACTCAGCGAACTCCACTGACCATTGCCCACATGGGGAGACAGCAATAGGGTTGTGGTGAGAGTCGCTTTTTGAGCGGTCTATGCCAGTGAGTTCACATAGGCGCTCCATGAGTTCTGCAGAGCCAGTCATGGCGCATGATAGAGTGCGGCAAATACGCATGTGATATTTGCCTGGGGCATGCTCACGTAATCCCGGGTAAAACGAGACAACCTCATGAACTTGCATCGGCTCTAGCGCCAATTTTGACGCAACCCATTCGGTTGCCTCGGTATTGATGAAGCCGAAGTTGTGTTGAATGATGTGCAGTAATGGCAATACTGCAGAACGCTTCTTCTCGTCTGGGTATTGCTTGATGCGCTTGTCGGCCTCAGCGTCAATCTCAGGAGTGACAAGAAAGGGTGGGAATGTGTTGTTGTCCATTTTGTAACTGGAATAACAGGGTTTGTGATGCTACTCAGCGGTGGTTTTGGTTGTGATTATTATCGGTCACACTCACCCATGACGAAGTCGAGTGAGCCAAGGATAGCTGGAACGTCCGATATCATGTGACCGGGAATAAGGTGTGATAGGATAGATAAATTAACAAAAGATGGGGACCTAATCTTCATGCGGTGTGGTACACCACCACCTTTGGAATTGATGTAAAATCCGAGTTCGCCCTTGGGGTTTTCTGCACCGAAATATACTTCTCCAGCTGGAGCTTCTATGCCTTGGGTAGCAACGATGAAGTGATGGATGAGTTCTTCCATGCTGGTAAGTACCTTTTCTTTGGCAGGCAACATGTTTTTGGAGTCTGCGATGTTTACAGGGCCGTCAGGCAGGTCCGCAATGACTTGGCGGATGATACGTATTGATTGGCGCATTTCCTCCATTCGACATAGATAGCGATCGTAGGAGTCGCCATTTTCACCAATTGGTATATCAAAATCGTAATTCTCATAGCCCAAGTATGGGTTGTCCTTGCGTAAATCGCGAGTGACCCCTGAGCCCCTCAAGCATGGGCCAGTCATGCCCCAAGTGATCGCGTCTTCGGCAGAGATGGTGCCGATGTCGATCATGCGTTTGAGGTAGATTTTGTTGCGGTCGAGTAACTTTGAAATTTCATCAATCGACTGCGAACATTCCTCAAGGAAAGTTTCTAGGTTGCCGATAAAGCCATCGGGTAAATCTCTGATTTGCCCACCAACTCTGGTATATGAGGTGGTGAAGCGAGCACCCGTTAGCTGTTCGCACAGATTGTAGGTTTTTTCTCGCTCGGTAAAGGTGTAGAGGAATACGGTCATGGCGCCGACATCCATTGCGCAGACACCAACTCCAAGCATGTGAGATGCGATGCGGGCTAGCTCACAGCAAATAACCCGAATGGCTTGACCTCGTGGAGGTAATTCCCAGCCCATAAGCTTTTCCACGGCACATGTGTAAGCAACGTTGTTGGCGAGTGGGGCGAGGTAATCCAGCCTGTCTGTATAAGGGACAAACTGGTTGTAGTGCATGTTTTCCGCGATTTTCTCATCTCCACGATGGAGGTAGCCAATGTCGGGGTCGCATTTTGTTACAATTTCTCCATCTAGCTCAAGCACCAGGCGCAACACGCCGTGTGTGGCTGGGTGAGAGGGGCCCATGTTGAGCACCATTTTTTCACCGAGTATATCATCGGTTTCTGCCTGATAATCAGAGTCGAGCCCAGCCTGAGTTTTGGCTGCGGTGTCGGGTGCTTGGTAAGGAGTCGAATTCATGAGAATTTGCCGAGGAGAATGAGGGCCAGAATGAAACAATAAGCAAGCACTTTGTGAAATATTTCACAAGCGTATGACATGCCTGCCATCACGGAGCCATGATCATGGTAGGCTTGTATTTATATTGAGTGGGGACTTTTTACTTAATCTACACTAAATATTTACATTCAGAGTATGTTGCGGCTAACGGAAGCTAGAAGTCGAGCAGTTCGACTTCAAAGATAATAGCACCGCCTAGTGGAATAACTGGCGGATAACCATCGGCCTCGTATTCCAAGTAGCGCTCATAATGAAGGTGCGCGTCTCTCCTTTTGTTATATCTGGGTTTGGATACTTTTCACCAATGACTTTATTGAGCATGCCGCAGGGCTCAGCCTCAATATTTACGCACAAAAGCAAGAAATAGTTCAGATAAGCATCTCTATGCTTGCTGATGGCTAAATGCGCAACGAGAGCCGAAAAGTCATATTATAATGACATTGGACCATAAATGTCTTGAAAGTATCTGAATTTTCAGTAACTACTGAAAGCGATGAATGAATTAGATGTTTCTGCAGATACTTCTCTCAATGAGGTGAGAGACAATTTTATTGCTCAATGGGGTGCTTTTGGCAGTCATTGGGGGATTAACAGAACGATGGCTCAGATTCACGCGTTACTGATGACGGGCCCAGCAGCTCTGAGTACGGATGAGGTCATGGACAGATTGACGGTTAGTCGTGGTAACGCTCATACAAATTTGAAAGAGCTTGTTTCATGGGGCTTGGTTCGAATTGTTGTCAAAAAAGGAGATCGCAAGGAATATTTTGATGCTGAGAGAGATGTCTGGAAAATTTTCACCATTATTCTGAGGGAGCGGCAGCGCCGCGAGATAGACCCGGCTCTCCAGTTGTTGAGAAATTGCCAAGAGGACACAAAGGATTTCCAAGGTGAGGAAGCGGAGGTGTTTCGCAATCAAGTTAAGGAGCTCGAAAATTTTGTCAGTTTCGCCCGCAACATTGGCAGTCAAGTCGACAAGCTCTCATATGGTCCTGCGATGAAGCTCGCAGCCAAATTTCTCAGTTAACGTTCAATCTCAATATTTAAATAACAAATTATCACGACCCAAATTCTATGAAAATAACTCAATTCAACAAATGTTTAGACGTCTACTATGACGACAGGTGTTCTGTCTGCTCTTCTTTCATCAACTGGCTCAGTCTTCAGCCTTATGCATGTAATGTAAATTTTGTAAGTTATCAGTCAGCGCGTGCAGAGGAATGGTTTCGTGGTCTATCTGATGGTGAATCAGAAAGATCACTCGCGGTTCGTAATGACAGCGGCGGTATGTATCGAGGCGACGCAGCTTGGGTTCAGTGCATGCTTGGTTGCCTAAATTATGGTGAGATTGGCGAAAGGCTAACTTCGCCGATGTTGTCAGCTGTGGCAAAAAAGGTATGCCATTTGGCTGCTGATGATGAGTTTGCTTTGAAAGATCTTTTTTCCAATTCAACTGATGATGAAATAGTCTCTCAACTTGCTGAATTGCCTTTGTCTAGATGTGAAGTCGATGATCGAGACGAAATCATGACAATCATGGCGGGGATACCTGACGGCATTATTTAGCAGTCATATAAGCAACAGCAGATGTATCATTTTTCTGACGATAACAATTTCACCGAAAAAAGACGGGGACGATGAAAAAGTTGATCATTGCGGGTGCTAACGGGTTTTTGGGGCGCCACCTAACGCGCTATTTTCATTCCAGCGGCTGGGAGGTTGTTGGTCTTGCGAGGCGCAAGCAAGGGCTAGATGAGAACTGTAGGCTCGTGCTTTGGGATGGTAAAACGGTAGGTGATTGGGCTTCTGAGTTGAATGGTGCTACAGCTTTGATCAATTTGGCTGGTAGGTCTATCAACTGCAGGCATAACAAAAAAAATAAGCACCAAATCGTTGAATCTCGTGTCGTTAGCACCACTGTTTTGGGCCAGGCATTAGCACTATGTCCCAATCCTCCTGAAGTATGGCTCAATGCTAGTACTGCATCAGTCTATGCTGATGCAGAGACAAGTCCGCAGGGTGAGGGGATGAAACTAGGGGAAGGCTTTTTTGTTGATGTGGCTAAGGCCTGGGAGGGGGCCATGATGAACGCCAAGGTATCTGAAGATGTGCGTAGAATTGCACTCCGAACATCGTTAGTGATGGCCAACGAAGAGGGTACGGTTTATGATTACTTGCTGAAGCTTTCGAAATTATTTTTGGGCGGCCCCGTTGGTGGCGGCAAGCAAATGGTAAGTTGGGTGCACGTCGAGGACTACTGCCGGACGGTGGAATGGTTGATTGAGCACAACGATATCAGAGGTGTTATCAATGTTACTGCACCGGATCCTCTCACTAATGCAGATATGATGAAGCGCTTTCAGAAGCTTGCAAAGAGACTCTTTGGTTTGCCGGCAACCGGTTGGATGGCAAGGATAGGAGCTTTTGTGCTGCAAACTGAGCCACAACTTATCCTCAAGAGTAATTGGGTTGTGCCGCGAAGGTTATTACAGAATGGTTTTGTCTTCAGACACCCTGAGATGAATCCATCGGAGTGGTAAGATTGGTTTATGGTGGACTTAAAATCCCATTTCGAAGAACCGCTCAAAATTACCCTTGGTTTGCGAGGTGTCTAAAAATTGCGATGCTTCGGTTCCTATCTTGCTGATATTTGCTGGGTGATTCAGACGATTGTCTATATCGTATTTAATATATATATCAGGTGGTCGCATGTCAGGTGCGTCTGTTTCGAGTAGAAGCCGATCAGGGGGGATTATTTTGAAAGTATCGCGGATGCTTTTTTTGTGGTCATGCAGGAAGTATCCTGAAAAGGAAAAGTAAGCACCAAGTATGGTAAGGCGAGGAACGAGCTCGGCTGGGCCCGAATAAGAATGAAGCAGAAAACCGCGCTCTGGTCGTGGCTTGGATTCTAGTATTTCGATCATGAGTCCCCATGCTTTCAGACAATGGATGCTTAATGGCAGGTTGCGCTCTGCCGCAATTTCTAACTGCGTTTCGAATATATCTTGCTGTGTCTTTATGTCATAGTCTTTGATCCAACGATCTAGCCCACATTCGCCAACACATGCGTGAGGAATCGTGTCTAAGTATACGGTGAGTTTCTCGAGCCAATCTGAAGTCGGCTTCTGCCAAGGGTGAAGTCCAAATGATGGGATGATTAGCTTAGGGTGGGATTTGGCTAGATTCGCGACTTGGGGCCAGTCCCTTGGGGATGTTCCATTGACCACACAGCGGGTGACACCCTGCTCGATCATAGCCTCAATGAGGTCTTCACGAACAACATCAAGGCGAGGGTCCTGAAGGTGGTTATGAGCGTCTTGCACAGTCTATCAATGTGTCGGAAGCCTGTTTCAGAGACAATGAAGTAAAGTCTTCCATGGTGATAGTTTCCTGTGGGGCAGGGTAGTTTGACTTTTCGTCACCTGCTCGACGATAAACAAGATCGTAGTGATCGCGTAATACCGACTCAACGAAGCCAGTCCATTGCTGGGAGTCGATTAGCTCGTGCCATCTGGCGACTTGTTCCTTGCCGCGTAGTTTAACGAGACGGTTAAGCAAATTTTTCAGATGCTCCGAGTCCTTCGTGAAATGCGGGTAATCATCAAGAAGGAAAGCCGCCCTCTGAGAAAGGGGAAGTTCAATATTGAAAACCTGAGCTTCTCCTAGTTTTTTCCAGAGTGGTGGAGGGCAGTGAAGCATGCCGATCCTATTACTCTCTGCCTCTATAAAGACAGGCCGTGAGCTGTCGATCTGAGATAAAATATGCCAGAGACGGGTTTCAAAATGCTTTTGTCCGGGTTGCTGTGTATTTGGCTCAAGGCCGAGAACCGAGCCGCGGTGGCTAGCTAAGCCTTCTAAGTCAATAATCTGAGCCCCTTTGCTATGCAGGGTGTGCAGTAGACGGGTTTTGGCTACACCAGTTTGCCCTGCCAAAACAGAGAGCCGAAAATCTGGCTTGGATAAGATGCATTCGGTATCGGTACTGACGAATGATCTAAATGTTTTGTAGCCGCCATCAAGTAGGCGTGCTCTCCAGCCTACGGATCGAAGTATTTGTGCCAGAGAGTTGGAACGCATGCCGCCTCGCCAGCAATAGACCAGAGGGGCGTAGGTCTTATCTTTGTCTGCCAGATGTTCTTTAAGATGCTTAGCCGCATTGGATGATATGAGTGCAGCTCCCAGTCGCCTGGCTTCAAATGGGTTGTCTTTATATAGGGTGCCAACCTTGGCTCGCTCTTCATCATTGAGCACGGGAAGATTAACCGCATCTGGAAGATGGTCTTCTGCGAATTCTAGAGGAGACCGTACGTCAATGATCTCAGTGAATTCACTGAGATCATGAGGTAGGGATATGGTTTCGACATGTTTCATGGCGAAACGATAGAGCTGAAGAGCTTATTCTACAGCTGCAGCAGCAGGCTTGTTGCCCATTGCTGGTTTTTTCAGGGCCAGGTAGGCGCTAGCCATACCAAGGGCAATAATAATGATCCAGGCGGCTACCCCTTTGATGATTTTTCTTTTTGCAAGGACAATGCTTCCACCGAGAGCAAGCCATATAACAATCTTGATGATTAGCCATGTTGGAAAGCCTGAGCCATAGACGGCTTGATAAACGTCCTTCATTTTAGCCTGCATGCCAAAGCCTCCGAGCAGAATAAGTAACAAGCCAATGCCATGGCCGATAACGGCGCCTTTCGTAGTTTTGTCTCCTTTGAAAAGTGAGCCAAAGGCAAGGAATAATGTGAAAATTCCAGCGAAGTGTATCAGTTTGTATGTTTCGTAACTCATAATGTTAGTAGGTATGTTGTTTAATATTCGATAGGTTGAGATGTTTCAGCTTCTGAGAGGTTCAGGACTTCTGTGAGTTGTTGGCATGTTTCTTGCATCAGATGTGAGAGATTGTCGATAATAGTTAAAATCGCGTCACTGTAACAACCTGCGCTTAAAGATGCTTGTGCTGTATCAAGCACGTCGTCGAGTGCTTTTCGAGCTAAAAATGGTTCGAGCCCATAACCGACAATTATAGAACAGAGACTTTGGCTTGTATCTAGACCTAGTAATATACTGTGGTTTTTGCCACCTTTCTGATCGCTGGTGCTGAGTGAATCTTGATTAAAGAGCCAGAAAAGATGCGTAGCGACAGAATATTTGGGGTCAAATTCGTTGATGATGACATGCATTCGAACTTGCGGAAAACGTTCGCCAAGTTTGATCAATGACTTGTTAAGCTTTTTTTTAGCTTTTTTGTCCAGTAATGCCAGAAAGTCATTTATCCCGGTTGATAATTGCGGAACGGGGCCAAGTAGCGCGTTTGCGCTTTTAATGGATAGACTACAATGACTGCATTCTACAGAAGATTCCGTTAGTTGAGTCTGGCAATATGGACATTGCATGCTGAGTATCATACGAGACATCAACTAAGGCTAAAGCGAAAAGAGAGAATTAGGGTTAAATAATTTGAGCTTTGATGAAGCTGTCTTTTTTTTGACTCAATTAAGCTTGTTTGTATGCTGCGTTCTTTCAGATTTGAATCCATGCACCTGCGTTTTAATAATGATGAGCTATCGACGCTTGCTGAGATGTTGACCCTTGCATGCTGGGCAACGTTTTGGAATCACAAGCAGGGCGCGGATGAAGGAGTTGTACGTTTTGATGATATGCTTGAGAAAATTCTATCACGTATGCAGCATAATGGGTTGTCAGCGGAGGTTGAGAATGACCCTGAACGACAACGGTTGCGTCTTCGAAAGGATAAAGAGGAAGCTTCTTTCTATGCTCAGTGTTATGATGAGATGCGCGCGGAAACATTTTGGGATGAACTTGTCATCCGCATGGCAGAACGTGAGCTTGGGAAGCGATATGATAAGTCCGAGCTTGATGCAATGGATGAACAAAGGCGCAAAGAAGTCACTGCGCCTATCGCAAAACGTTTTTGGAAGGAATTTACAACAAACGGTCTAGAAAACCTACACGTTGTCAGTAAATACAATGCCGGTTAACTCGGGCTTTGTGCTGGACTAGCGACGGCACTTATTGAGAAGGCCTTCGAGGTAATGGGTGATCTCTTCAAGGCCATTACGCCATTCACTTGGATCGAGGATGGTTAGGCACTGCCGCGCATCAGCAAGTAATTCTGATGCAGTGTCTAAGGCTGAAGCCACAGCACCTTCGTATTCGGCGATACCAACGAGAACTGGCAAATCAAGAGGTTCTTGCTCAATGATGCGTTTGTTGAGTTGGTCTCGTTGGGGTTTATTTGCCTTTTCTAATAGATTAAGCAAGGGAAGGGTCAGTTTCCCTTTTTCAAGATCAGTGCGCAAGGTTTTGCCGACTTGATCTTCCGTTCCAACTAAGTCGAGGCAATCGTCATATACTTGGTAAGCCGTGCCCAGTTTCATGCCGTAGTCATAGAGCATATCTTCGGTCTCTTGACTTACACCTGATAAGGCAGCTGAGATGCTAGTTGCGGCAGCAAAGAGTGCCCCGGTTTTGAGCTCAATGATGTGGAAGTAATCTTCTTTGGTGAGTGTGAGGTCAAACCTTCTTTGGGTTTGCATTACTTCACCTTCGCAAACTTCGCGTGAAGCTTTGCCAACCTTACGACAAACTTCAATGTCATTGAAATTGGTAGCAAGTAATAATGAGTGTGAGAACAGCGCATCACCGAGTAAGACGGCCATGCCGTTGCCCCACTTTGCGTTCGCAGTAGGAACTTGCCGGCGAGTATCAGCTCCGTCGATGATGTCATCGTGAACTAGCGTTGACATGTGGATGAGCTCGAGAATTACGCCAATAGTAAGGTGGGCAGGTTTGACGCCACCAGTTGCTCCACCAGCTAGAATAGATAAGATGGGGCGGATACGTTTGCCACTTGTATTACAAATGTAGTCAATGTAGGGCGCCACAGCCGGGTCAAAGGCAAGGACCTGATCTCGGATTTGAGCCTCGACCTCCTTGAGCTCTTTTTTGACTAGCTTGAATGGTATTTTAGGGCTTGAACTAGGCTTAGTAGTAGACATGTCTAATGATGATGACAAAGGGTTTTGCAGGTGCTTACTATGGCACACATGAAGATTGCTGCAACTTTTATCCCGTAAAGTTGGGCTCACATAACGTCATGATGAACCATAATAATATCGTGCACTCTCAAGGATGCCACAGGATACCTCGCCTAAGCTCAATCCCGTGGTGTTCACTTCCAAGTGAGCTGTTTCTTGGTAGTAAGGTGATCGTTTTAGCATAAGGCTTTTGATCGCATGCATGGGGTCATCGCATTGTAAAAGAGGTCGATTTTTGTTTTGCGAGGTTCTTTCGAAGATTTCTTCGCTAGAGCATTGCAGCCAGACGACAAAACCAAGTTGTCGCAGTAAAGTTTGATTTTTAGGTGAACAAACCATTCCTCCACCGGTTGAAATAATGTGTTTGCTGGTCTTGTTGCTTAACAACTGTTCCAATAGCGCAGTCTCGTAATCGCGAAATATTGCCTCACTCTCTTGCTCGAAAATCTCAGGAATCGATTTTCCGGTTTGTTGCTCGATCACATGATCAGTATCGATGAGTTCATAGCCGAGATTTTGATGGAGTTCTCTTCCTATGCTTGACTTTCCCGAGCCCATAAAGCCTACCAATACAATATTTTGTAGTGGTTTTTCACTCGTAGAACTTTCCTTGGCTGATGATTCCATCTGAGATACATTAGGTAGATGTGGCTGATGATGCGATAGGGAAAAACAGAAAAATTGTCATCAACTTCTTTAAACAACGCAGTAATAAAGCATGTCTGTGATTTGAGTTTATTCTGTGGAGTCTGAGGGCTTGTTAAAACGAAGGGTGTATTAAGCTTCTATTTTCATCACGGGTGCGCTAATTCAAACAGCGTGACTGATACTCGTATTATTGATGCATCGGATCCTTCGGATCAAAACAAGATTGTAGATTTAGCTGTAGGACTATTGTCTGAAGGTGAAGTGGTGGCTTTGCCTACTGAGACAGTTTATGGCCTTGGCGCTGATGCTTTAAATTCTGAGGCGGTGGCTAAGATTTTTGCGGCAAAGGAGCGCCCTGAGTTTGACCCTCTCATTGTGCATGTTGGATCATACGAACAGGTTGATGAGGTTGCCGATATACCTGACGAGTTGAGGGAGGTCGTTGAGAAGTTGATGAAGGCTCATTGGCCAGGACCTCTAACGCTAGTTCTTCCCAAAAAAGAATGTGTCCCAGACATCGTTACTAGCGGATTGCAATCCGTAGCTGTGAGGATGAGTGCTCATCCTTTGATGAAAGCTATTGTGAGAAAACTAGGAAAGCCGATTGCAGCTCCCAGTGCTAATAGATTTGGTCGTATCAGCCCGACATCTGCAAGCGCAGTTGAAAAGGAGCTGGCAGGCCGCATCCCCATGATTATTGACGGAGGTGCATGCAGAGAGGGTTTGGAAAGCACGATTATAAGACCGGAAATCTCTGCTGAGGCAGGAAAGAAAGGGGTGCTTATTCATTTGCTAAGAGCAGGACCAGTGACAAAAGAAATGTTGCAGCGCTTTGGTAAAGTAGTGCGGGTGAAGAAGAATCGCTCAGAGGAGGCTCCCGAAGCTCCTGGGCAATTGTCGAGTCACTACGCGCCGGTCACGCCTCTACGTTTGTTGTCAAATCCATCTGAATTCGAACCGGAGCCTGATAAAAAGTATGGCTTGCTTAGTTATTGTGGCTCCGAGAAAGCCGGGTTCATAGGCCTTCATGATTGGTCTGCTGTGGAGCAGTTGTCTCCCGGAAACGGTAAGCTTGCAGAGGCGGCGGTAAGGTTTTTCTATTTGTTGCGCGTGCTTGATGAGAGTGGAGTAGATGAAATTATTGCGGAGCCAGTTTCTGAGACAGGCTTGGGCGTAGCAATAATGGACAAGCTTCGCCGGGCAAGTATTCGCTAGTTTGGATTATTGGAGCCCAAGATTAGAGTGATTTTTAAGTAATGATACGTTCACTGATGCAGGTATCTGGTTTCACGGCCATTAGCCGTGTGCTGGGATTTTTGCGCGACATCCTTATAGCTCGTTACTTGGGCTCGGGTCTTCTTGGTGATGCGTTTTTTTCAGCATTCCGTTTTCCGAATCTGTTTCGGCGTATTTTTGGGGAGGGGGCTTTTAATGCTGCATTTGTGCCGATGTTCGGTCGTAGGTTAGAGAAAGAGGGCGAAGAGGATGCGATGAAATTTGCCTCGAATGCTTTCTCTACTTTACTTGTCATGCTCATTTCGCTGACCATTATCGCCATCCCTTGTATGCATTGGATCATGGGCGCGGTTGTTCCAGGTTTTAAGGCTAAGGTCGAAATACCTCTGGTTGCGACGGTTGATTCCAATGAGCGTCAACCCTTCTCTATGGAGATTGATGGCTCTCGTATCATTTGCTTGAGTGTTGAGGGCCGTGAGCATGAATCCCAACAACAATTTGCTAATTTGCGCCTTGTAAAAGAGGAGCCTAAGAAATTCTCAAACATATTTGGAGACGGGCCTAGGGGGGAGTCGATAAGCTTAAAAGAGTATCAAGAGCGTCGCCTGGAGGCATCCCCTACAAGTGATGCTAGCCATGATAATCCGATAGATGGTATATCGCTTAGTGGGGGAGGTGTGGCTTTCATTGCGTATGGTGCCGACGCTAGTATAGAACTCCACGAGGGGCATGGGTATGGCTGGTTCGAGGGGGAGTTGCTAAGAACCAATCTTAGTAATGGCAATACAGTTGATGGTTATCTCAAAATCTACCGTAATCACCCAGATACTTTTGACCTCACGGTCAGGCTTTCGCAAATTACTTTTTGTTATCTTCTTTTTATGGCGCTTGTTGCGCATTTGAGTGGCGTACTCAATACCTTCAAGATTTTCGGGGTGCCAGCAGCTGCTCCTATTTTGCTTAATATTGTATTCCTGACTGGTCTTGGAGTTTTTGTAGCCTGGCAGCATTCGGAAGTGCCAGCCCATGTATTGGCTTGGTGTGTTGCCATTGCTGGAGTGCTGCAGTTCATGATGTTGTATTGCACTTGTTGGAAAAACGGATACCGAGTCAGGTTACAAAAACCGGTTTTTGATAGCTCGATTAAGCGCCTCTTTTTGCTAATGGGTCCCGGGGTTTTAGCTGCTGGCATACAGCAGATCAACCTGCTTGTAGGAGGGGTCATTGCATCATTCAAACAGGGTGCTATTTCATGGCTTTATTACTCAGACCGTATTTATCAGCTTCCTCTGGGGATGATAGGGATTGCTCTTGGTGTTGTGCTCCTGCCCGAGGTGACGAGGCTTGTCCGGCGCGATGACCATAAAGGAGCTTCTGATAGCATGGTGCGAGGAATGGAGCTTGGCTTGTTGATTACACTTCCAGCTGCCATTGCAATGATGGTTATTCCAGAGCCTATTATTAAAGTTCTTTTTCAACGAGGTGAGTTCAGTGCGGATGATGCTTATCAGACTGGTATGGCACTTCGAGGCTTTGCGCTAGGACTTCCGGGGTATGTATTAATCAAGGTGCTTCAGCCTGGATTTTTTGCTCGGGAAAATACGCATACTCCGATGATGATGGCCGGTATTACTGTATTGGTTAACATTGTGGTTAGTCTGTTACTGTTTGCTCCTCTCGGGCATGTGGGCATAGCTATCGCAACTACAGTTGCAGCGTGGGTGAATGTTTTCTTACTGGCGCGTGGGCTACGTGGGCTTGTTCACGTTGACAAAGAATTTTGGACGAAAACTCTGCGCATCTGCTTTGCGAGTGTTGTGATGGGGGGGCTGGTGTGGGCTGGCTACCAATTACTTGGCTCATGGTTTGAGGCGGCGTTTTGGAAGCAGTGTGCTTGTTTAGCCCTTCTTATAGGTTTTGGCATATCTATTTATGCGGTGCTTGTTCTTGTCTTGAGAGCAACGAGTGTTGCTGAGCTGAAAGCAGGCTTCCGAAGAGTGTGATTTTTTATCTGCAGGTTTCATTGTAATATAGTTACCTTTTAATTCGTATCAGTATCATGACTACAAAATCAAGATCACGACTGACCTGTGCGTTTATTTCCTCAGTCGCTTGGATCTTGGCTCTTAGTGTAGATACTCAAGCTGAGCCCAAAAAGTATGACACTCCGAAGCAACCATGGAGTGATTATACGGTTCATCAAATTGACCGGCCAAATCCTGAGAAGGTGAAAACCAACGGGGCAGTTTGCACCAAGCCGCCGGCAGGTGCTGTTGTATTATTTGATGGTAAAAACACGGATGCTTTTACCAGGGCTTGGAGGGTCAAAGATGGTCTTATGATTGCATCTCCTGGAAGCACTCAAACAAAAAAATCCTTCGGGAGTTGTAAGCTTCATGTTGAGTGGAGAGTCCCAGCTGGGCGCAAGGTTGATGGCCAGTATGGAGCTAATAGTGGGGTTTTTCTCATGAGCCGCTACGAAGTTCAAGTGCTGGAGAGTTTTGAAAATGTGACTTATGCTGATGGTCAAGCAGCCGCTATTTATGGTCAGTATCCGCCGAGCGTTAATGCCTCAGTTCCGCAGGGTGAATGGCATAGTTATGATATTATTTTCGAGGCTCCAGTCTATGGAGATAATGGATTGGAAAAACCAGCTTTCATGACGGTGATTCACAACGGGGTAAAAGTTCACGATCGTCAGCAACTTCATGGTCCAACGACCTTTAAAAAATTGGCAACCTATCCGAGTAAGCATCCTGACAAAGCGCCCATCCGTATTCAATGGCACAAAGATCCAATCGAGTTTCGCAATATTTGGGTGCAAGATAAAGAGTGATGGTCAAGTCATGGTTCTTAGTGAATCTGGAATAAGCCTATGTGAAAGGGTGTATAGTTTGCGTCAATCTACTTGCTAATTTTGTCTCTGCGCGCTAACCAACATTAGAGTAGTTCAACGTGGTTCGAGCGAGACTTTTAGCTTCAAATTAAGAATTTATGTCAACCAAGCTTACAGAGACAGATATCAGCAAAGGGGTCGAATTTATCGCCAATCAAATAGCAAAAGGCAACCCTGATGGGGGCTTTGTTCTTGTTGGTGTCAGGAGTCGTGGCGATGAGGTCGCGGCTAGAATTTCAGAACAGTTGTCAGCAGCAGGTCTGGTGGTGCCAATGGGCATACTTGATATCTCGCTCTACCGAGATGATCTCGCGCACCTGAACTCGAATCCAAAGCTGCAAGGTAGTGAGCTGCCATTTGCCGTAGATAAGGCCAATATTATTTTAGTGGATGACGTGCTCTTTACCGGTCGTACTGTGCGAGCTGCTATTGACGCTATTATGGATTATGGCAGGCCGTCTCAAATTGAGCTAGCTGTGCTGATTGATCGTGGTCACCGAGAGCTCCCGTTTGCCCCTAATTATGTGGGTATTAAACTAGAAACTCAGCGAATGGACTATGTGGATGTGAAGCTTAAGGAGACCGACGGAATTGATTTCGTTGAGGTAACCCAGAATAAGAATCCGTAGTCTATTTATGTTTTTTGCCAAGCAAGTGTAATAACTCTGGGAGATAATAAGCATAGTCCCATATGATTGCTTGTGTATAGCGGCATAACAGTGTAAGAAAACCATCAGTTCGAGCAGACACTCAATGACGCGCAAAGATCTACTAGATATCGAATCTCTCCGTCGAGAGGAAATCGAGCATTTGCTCGATCAAGCAGCTCCTTTCAAAGAGCTCTTCACCAGGTCGGTTAAAAAGGTGCCAGCCCTGAAAGGTAAATCGGTGCTAACTCTGTTTTACGAGCCAAGCACTCGGACCCTATCCTCGTTTGAGGTTGCGGCAAAAAGGCTCTCTGCTGATGTTACCACATTCGATGTGCCTCAGTCGTCGGTTGTTAAAGGAGAATCAGTTCGTGACACTATCGCGACTCTGCAGGCGATGCGTACCGATTACATTATCGTACGCAATCAAATGGCAGGTATTCCACTAGCCATAGCGCGAGCAACCAAGGCCAGTGTGATCAATGCTGGTGATGGAGCTCACGCGCATCCAACACAGGCTCTCTTAGATGGATTCACTTTTAAAGAAGTGTTTCCGGAGCCTGCAGGTAAGAAGCTTCTGCTCGTCGGAGATATTCTTCATAGTAGGGTCGCCCGCTCGACGTCTACTTTGATGCGAAAGCTTGGAGTCGAAGTGGCTTGGTTGGGGCCAGGTTCTCTGGTTCCCAAACACGGACCTAGTGAAATTAAAAGATTTACTGATTATGATGAGGCCATGAAGTGGTCACCAGATGCCATTTACTTGCTCCGGATTCAAATGGAAAGACAGAGCGCTCCATTTTTCCCCAGTCTTAGAGAATACACAAAGTTGTATGGTGTGACTCAAGAGAGGTTCAAGCGTATCTCAGACCAAGGGATCTACATCATGCATCCGGGCCCAGTTAACCGTGGAGTGGAGCTCTGTGACGATGTGATGACTTACCAGCGATGTCTGATTGATCAGCAAGTTGAAAATGGAATTGCAGCTCGTATGGCTGTGCTCTACTGGCTCAAGCCTAATACAGGTGAAAATACGATTTTGGCTTAGCAATAGACGAACGAATTATCATGGCATCACTACTTATTAAAAACGCGAGGATTGCATCAGAAGAAAATGATGACCTGCTGCTGGCTGACGTTCTAGTAAAAGAGGGGGTGATTACATCCATAGGCAGTGATATTGATGCCGAATCAGACACTCGCGTTATCGACGGTTCTGGTAAAATCTTATCGCCTGCGATGTTCGATACTCATATTCACATGCGCGAACCAGGTCAGGAGGCCAAAGAGACGATCAAGAGTGGAACGGAAGCTGCGATCAATGGTGGGGTTACTGGTGTTGTTCTGATGCCTAATACTTCTCCCGCCATAGATTCGGCGGCAATGGTGCGCACCATTTATGAAATAGCAGAGCGAGACGCACGCATCCCTGTCTATACCTCAGGGTGTATTACCAAGGGCCGTGAAGGTAAGGAGCTTGCGGGTATAGATGGCATGCTCCAGCTCGGTGTTAAGATGCTCACCGATGATGGTGATGCTGTGCCAGATATGATGTTGCTTAAGCGAGCGATGGAATATGCTGGTGAGTTTGATTGTTTTTTTGCGAGTCACTGTGAGGTTTTAGAACTCTCCGGTCCTAGGGCTCTTAATGAGGGTAAGGTGAGCTATAAACTCGGAATCCAAGGCACCCCTGCTTGCAGTGAGGAGATCTGTATGGACCGCGATATCAGACTAGCTCATGCGACAGGCGCCCGCCTTCACATTCAGCATGTATCCAGCAAAATAGGAATGGAGACGATACGCTGGTGGAAGAAAATGGGGGCAAAAGTTACGGCAGAAGTTTCTCCTCACCATCTACTTTTTAACGAGGAAGATATTGGTAATTACGACACTCATTACAAAATGAATCCACCTTTGCGGACGGCTGAGGACAATGCAGCTTTGTTGGAGGGGCTTAAAGAGGGAGTTTTCGATATCATTGCTACAGATCATGCACCTCATACCCCTTTTGAAAAGGAACAGGATTTCATCAACGCGCCTAATGGTATCACTGGTCTTGAGACAGCGGTCGTTTCACTATTTCATCACTATATTAACAAGGGTGAGTTTGGCTGGAGCTTGCTCGTGAATCGCTATTCTGCTGAGCCACGCAGAATGATGGGGCTAGAGCCAGTCGCTATTCGAGAGGGAGGTAAAGCTGATTTTATCCTTTTTGATCCTAAGGGTGAAACAACATTTAGTGCCGATTTTATGCGCTCAAAGAGTCAGAATACACCCTTTCTCGACAAAACGCTTGATGGCAGTATCGATCTGGTTGTTTTAGGTGATGATATTCTGCTACAGCGATAACAAAGTAGCAGGCAGCAAAAAACGCCGAAGCCTGTTTGCGGCTGTCGACGTTTGGTAAATACTGATATGGTAGCTAAACCTATCAGAGGTGAGCAGGAACTATACTGTAGCTACTACTTTCTGGCGGTTAGCTAATTTGAAAATATAGATCGAGTTGGCGATGAATGCTAAGGAAACTATCAAGCCTATTACAAAAGTACCATTACTTTGTCTGATGATTGATCTGTATGCGTGAGCTCGAGCTGCTTCAGTGTAGACAATCCCGTTGTGTAACATTTTAGGGTCTTTTTCTTTACTGGAAACTTCGACATAGGCTACATCATATGCTGATCGTGGTTGGTAAAGCGAAGTACTGTCCTTGAGGAGAAATGCAGCGCTTAGCACAACAATAGCGATGACGGTGTTCATATAGAAAAACCAGCGGTTTTTCTTAGGTTGTTTAGACCAAGATAGATTTTTAGTGTTGTCAGAATTATTGTGCATATATTTGGAGGGGAGATGAGAATTACAGTTTGGGGAAACTGGCCTTTGGGAAAGCATTGCTATTAACTCATCTCCGCATGTCTTAGACAAAATAATTATGCCCTCCTGTGATGAGTTGTCCTATTTATAGGGGCTCGGAATGCCTGTTTTTTAAAAAAGAATATCAACATATCTTGATGATATTGCATAAACCTCATAATCAATAAAGGTAAGCTACTCTCATTATATGAAAATAATCTACTATTGAATATCAAGTTAGCGCACGGAGGCACCATCAATGAGAATAACTATTTCACCCTTTGGTTTTTTCTTCTGAAATTGAGATAATAAATTTTCAGCTGTATCTCGGTGATAAGTTTCAAATTTTTTACTCAGTTCGCGTGCAACACACACTTTAACATTGGGGTTTATCTCAGCGAGTATCTCCATAGTTGAGATGATCCTGTGCGGAGATTCGAAAAACATAGCAGTTGCATCCGACTCAATTGCATCCTCGAGACTTTTTCTGCGTTTGCCCTTTTTGACAGGGAGGAAACCGTCGAATCGAAATGAGTGACAAGGGAAGCCAGAGCCAGCAAGGGCCGTGATAACAGCCGACGGCCCAGGTAAAACGGTGTAGGGGATGTCTTCTTCGATGCATGCCTGAAGAAGCTTATAGCCTGGGTCTGAGATGAGAGGCATACCAGCATCCGATATCGCAGCGATCAGTAAGCCCTGCTTTGCTTTTGTGATTAACTCCCCAATTCTTTGAACTTCATTGTGGTCGTGCAGGGAGATGAGTGGTCGATCAATATCATGATGAAGGAGTAAGGGGCGTGAATGCCTTGTGTCTTCGCATGCAATGAGATCAGCATTTTTTAAGACATCAATAGCACGTAAGGTGATGTCTGCACGATTACCAATAGGTGTTGGAATGAATGATATCACAGCTATGGTAAATACTCTGGATGATTCTTAAAATCCATCTGACAAGCGTGAGCTAAGCGACTGAGAGGCTCGTTTGAGTGCATCGGGTAAGGCATTAGTACGTGCAGTATTCAGATTCCCACGAGCGAAGAACGTCGTGCGCCCTGTTGATCTGCCTTTTGCAAGGATACGCGTTGGGTTTGACGCATCTACTAGTGACCAGTCAAGGTGAACGGTAAGCCTTAATTCTTCTGAGCGTAAGCTGTCTGTTCGTATTGAGCTTACTTGGCTGTAATCGAGGTCGGTAATACGACCTTTTAAAATAGCATCAGCCGATTGGGCTGTGGCTATTTGGTAGGTGCCGTCCCGATTTAGGGAGTCAACTACACTATTAGTGGCATATGTTTCAGCCCTTACAAAGAGAGTGTCATTTTGAAAGAGGGGAACATGGATGCTCTTTACATGACTTAAATCACTAGGCTTGGAGCCGCCAATTTGATAGCCCGCACAAGAAACTGAAATGAGGCATATGATGAGGACTAGTCTAGACATGGGACACTGATGGGGAGTCTTTTGGGGGCATAGATGATGCGATAGCCTTGTTGTAGATTTAAGGATTGAGCTCACTGATTCGTTTCTTAGCCTGACCACTCAAAGGCCCAGCTTGGCTATTTCGAATAACTTCTTTGTAGTAAAAGACAGCAGAGTCGTTGTTACCTTTTTTACGGTAGAATTCTGCGGTATCATAACTACGTTGGACGTCTTGACCTGCAAGTTTTGAGATGCTGTCGCGAGCGTCGGAAGCTCTTTTGTGATCAGGATATCTTTCGATGAGATCTTGGAAGATGTTTTTAGCTTGGTTAAGGTGAGCTCTATTTTGATTTCCTTTTTCAGCTTTCATGACGAGGATTTGACCTCGTTGATACTGGGCTTCCGGTGCGTAAGAGCTAGCCGGGTAATCAGCTGAAATGCGGAGGTATGCAGCTAAAGCTTTTTGAGCATTACCATCTTTCTGCCACACACGACCAATGTGATATTGAGCTTCTGAGGCACTGGGGGCTTGCGGCGCATTGTCTCTCACATTGGCGAGCATTCTTGTTGTTTTCGTTGGGTTTATCTTTGTCTTCATACCCAAAAAGTTGTTTTGAATCACTCCATTTACAGCAGCTAAAGCAACAGCCCGTTGCCGTTTGAGTGCTGGGGAATAGTGTCGGCTTCTTGGGTAGTTGGTAATCAGGTCTTGATACGCATCAAATGCTTTGAGTAAATCACCCTGTTCATCAAGAAGCTGGCCCTCGGCAAATCGAGCGTCTGAAGCCGCATCTGTGCGTGGATATTTTTTGCTTACATCGCGATAAACATCGATCGCCTTGCCGATTTTTCCCTCTGATTGATAAGCTCGAGCTTTTGTTAACAAAAGACCGGCCGCTTGATTGCGGGCATCATTGTTGAGCGCCGATGAGAGGGGTAATTGATTTTCATTAGAGCCACAGGAAGTAATTAAAGTGGGTATAGCTATACAGATACAAATACTGTATGCGAAAACAACATAAGTGCTTATTTTTTGCATGCGTCAAGCTATGTGGAGACAGCTTTCTTGCCAAGTATAACTGATTCTAATTATGAGGGTTCATTTATAACTTTATAAAATTGAAAAAAAAAGGCTTGCGAGCGTATTTTTTTTACGAAAAAAATTCATATAAAAGGTAATTAAAACTATAAATTACAATAACCAATATAGTATAGACATCTTGATTGTAGAGGAGTAAAGATGATTCACTATGAATAAGTTATTCACCCTTACAACCTCAGCTGCTATGAGCCTCTTTTTGGCATCATGTGCATCTAACCTCACGGCCCCGAACAAGCCGTCATCTGCTGCCTTGTCTGTTTCTGCTGATGAGCGTGTCATCGCGGAACGCGTCTATGCACTAGTCAATGAGCAACGTGAATTAGCTGGCGAGAAATCAATGCGAGGTCACTACGGTCTCAATGTATTAGCACAGAAGCACAGTCTATATATGGGCTCTACTCTGAGTGAGGCAAATCATTTTGGATCTGAAAACAGAGCGCAGTATGCATACTTAAAATACAGCATCGAAAACTTAAGCGAGATGACCTATGTTGTATACGGTGGTTCAAACGATCCTGCTGCTGATGCTGTCGAGGCTTGGAAGGCAAGCCCTGCTCATTTGAAACACATGCTACAGTCTTGGGACCTTACTGGTGTTGGTGTTGAGAAAGCATCTACGGGTGATATTTACATCACCATTTGCATGGGCGCTCAGCCACTCGGGGCACCGAGGGGGATTCGCCCCATAGGCTGGCAGTAACTTTACGATATTAATTTCTGGCTCTTTATATCAAGGCTGGGCATGTTTCTGCATGCCCAGTCTTTTTTATGAACAGGCAAAGCAAAGCGCCGGCTTTCGTTGGATCGCAGGTATCGATGAAGCTGGGCGGGGGCCGTTAGCTGGCCCGGTATCAGCCGCTGCAGTCATTTTACCTCATGATTTCTGCCATGAATTGCTTGATGATTCGAAAAAGCTTAGTCACAAGCGCCGCGAAATCATTTATGATGAAATTACCAACAGGGCTGACATTGTCTGGGCTATGTCATTGGGGAATGTGACAGAGATTGATGAAATCAATATCCTCAAATCAACCCATGCTGCTATGGCACGTGCTGCAAAGAAGCTTAAGCAGGCTCCAGATTATTGCCTGATCGACGGGTTGCCGGTGTCATGTTTTCCTATTCCCTCTGAGGGTATTGTCAAAGGTGATGGTAAAAGCCTATCGATTGCAGCAGCTAGTATTATTGCCAAGGTTCGCAGGGATCGCATTATGATCCAATATGCGGAGGAGTATCCTGAGTATGGTTTTGATCGGCACAAAGGTTATGGAACCAAGCTGCACTTGGATGCATTGAGGAAGCATGGCCCGTGTCCGATCCACCGCAAGAGCTTTGCGCCTGTGGCTCAACTGTGTTTGCCATTACAGTAATAATAGCAGGCTTGTGGAAAGCGGCCCTGCCAACAACACAGTTGCACTAACCTGGCTCGAAGGGCGTTTCGTATATCTCTTTAAAAGCATCACCCCAGCCCTCATGGTGAGAGCTGGGGTGATGGCGGACCGGGAGGGATTCGAACCCTCGATACCCTTTTGGAGTATACTCCCTTAGCAGGGGAGCGCTTTCGACCACTCAGCCACCGGTCCTTGGTGGGGTCGTTGTGGACGACGGGCGTAGTTGGAACATATACGCGAGCATTCGTCAAGTGATGATGGTGACGTATTTGAAAATTGTCATAGTTGCAGTGCTAGCTAAGCTGACTATATTAAACGCTGAGATGGTTCTCAGTCCGATTTCACATCAAAAAATGCAATGAGTTCAAAAGATACGGGAAAATTGGCGGGTAGATTTTTTGTATGCATGATTGGGATCATGCTAGTATTGGTAGCTGTGCTTTTTGAGTGGCTTATGTTGCGTAGCTACCTCAAAGCTAAGGAAACTCGGGAATGGCCACAGGCTGAAGCGATTGTAACTCGCTCGAGAGTAGAAGAGCGCCACATCAGTGGCTCTGCGCCTGAGGCAAGATTGAACCTTCGCTATAAATATGATTACAATGGGCAGAGCTATATTTGTGGTAATATTACTCCTCGAGGATCAAAGTGGTCTAGAGAGCGGACCACAGTCACAAGTCTTCTAGCTGAATATCCAGCTGGATCAGCTCATCAGGCATGGATTAATCCAGAGTATCCTGATGTTGCCATATTAAAACACGATACGAAGGCTGCAGGTTACACTTTATGGTTTCCTGCTGTTATCATGGTTGGTGGATGTGGGATTATTTGGGGAGGTGTGCGGAATAATAAGCCCTAATCACATTTTTTTATTCGGTGATCACATCCGCTTTTGGCGGGGCTCGAAAGATAGGGTGTTTTTTGCCCTCGATTGGATTGCTAAATATACTCGTTTTCCATGTGGGGTTAGAAACGGATCCGGTTCCGTTGAATTGGAACAGTCCAATGAAGGGTCTCAAGGGTATAGCTAGAATCCCGAACAAGCCTCTTGCATTCATACGAACGAGTAAATCAATCTCTTTTTTATTGAGATCAATATTACCTTCTCCCGTGAATTTTAATGAACGAGTTGTGGCGAGGAAGTCATTGGAAAACACGACACCATCCTTAATGATGTAGGTGCATGATGCATCTTTAGCTTTTTCTTGAGTTGGGTTTTTATCTTTCAAGACACCACCTATGAGTTTGGAGATGGGACCTAACATCGGGACTGAAAATAGATTGCCTTTTTCAAGTGCTAAGGAGCCTTTTGCATTGAATTTACTGGTGGAGTTACCCTCACCATTGAAATCTATGCCGCCTGTTAAGAGCCCGCGTTCAGCACTTTTGAATTGATACAGTTTGCCTATTTCTTTGAGTTGAAGTCTGGTGAATTTTAGGGTGCCATTGTAACCAGATTTTTCTGGGTGAGAGGTGTAGGCGAGGATGTTTCCACTGCACGCACCCTCGAAAGTGTAAAATGATAGGTTGTTTACATTAACCCTATCTCCGAGGATTTGAACTTTGGTTTGTAGCCTGCTTAGTGTTAGGGGCTCATCGATAAACTTGTAATGCATCGAGCCAGGGCTGCTGACGTTGATGTTGAAATTCGTGGAGTCTTTATTTCCACTCAATCCAAATGTGCCGTTGGCCGATAGGTTGGGCGGACGATGGAAGCGGTATTTCTCAATGTGGTCTGCAATATTCGGGACGAAGAGTCTAACGATGGGGGCAGGCCATGCAGTGCCGCTAATGTTGTTCAATGTGATTTGGCTTTCATCTCTATCGAGGTGAATAGACGAAGCTGATACTGAGGCGGAAGAGGGGCCCTCATATGTTTTTTTTAGTGCGTAATTATTGTAATTAAATTCTGCTTTAATGTCATCAAAGTGTGAGTGGATTGCACTTAGAGAGTAATATCCAGATAGACTATTCATCTCAGTATCTTTGTATGAGAATTTGTCTATTTTTGCGTAACCCTCTGCCTCCCACTGAGTGAGGCTGTGGCGATTCATTGTTCCTCGCGCTTTAATATGCATAGCGGAATCAGGTTGGAATGTCACTTTGTCTAAGGCTTTGCCAACTCCGGAGCCATTAAGAAATGGGCTGTATGCTGAGGCTGGGAGAGTCGAGTCCGCTTCATATTGAACGGTTTCGTCTTTAAGTAAAATGCGGCCCTTGAGTTTGCCCTCCCTGTGGGTAGCGGTAAGCCGAGTTAAAAAGAGATCTTTGTTGTGCGACGAGAAATCGCTTTCGAGTTGTTGGAAGCGTGTGCCGAGGAATGAGAAATTGCTAATGGATATTTGTCCTGTGACGATGGTTTCTGGTTGTGAGTCAGAGCTTAAGCGGACACTGCCTGTGCAGGATATATCAGGAGGGGTAGAGAAGGTGAGTTGGTTCGCAAGCTTGATGCCTAGCAGTTGGCGGCTGAGGGCTTGTAGATGCAAAGTTGACTGAGCCTCAAATTTTACCGTTTTTGTTGCTGGTTGGTAACTGGCCTTGCTGTTGATTTTTCCTGTGCTGTCCCTTAGGCTTAATTGGTCAAGGGTGATTATGTTGTTGTTGTAATCTCCGCTGAGTTCAACGTCATAGAGAGAGGTGCCATTTTTTTCGATCTCGGCAGCTTTGATGATGAAGTCGACGCGGGCGGTTTCAAGCTGATCGGTGTTGGCTTCAATGTAGAGTTTTATCTCTGGTGGATTGCCAGCTGGCCATTGCCATTGCTCGACTTCTTTGATGATATTAGATATGAACTTGAGTCTATTTGTTCTCCTTTGTTTGAATGTTTGCCTGCCGTCACTGGGGTCGTCTTTTCCGCTCCAGATGCGTGCGTCCATGGAAACATGTATTCCCGATAGAAAGCCTTCAAGTCCGCGAGCTTCGATGGTTTTTTTGTCTGGCAAATACATTTCGCCTTCGAGCTCATTGATCGTGATCATTTTTCCGCTCGGATCACTGGAGTCAATCGGTAGCGTGATGTCTGCGCCTTTGAGGGCGATATTATTCACCCTTATTTTGCCACGTATCAATTTCGTTTTATCGACATCAATTACAAGATGTTCAAGCTTGGCTAAGACGTCTTTACGACTTTTGTCTGCGTATACACGCACTCCTTTTGCCACGAGGCCCTTAGTGATCTCAAACTTTAGGCTGTCAAAGTCAGCGATGACTCCAAGGTTTTCTAGTTCAATAGCGATACGCTCACGCCATTGATCGTTAATGCCAGATTGATTGATGTAATAAACGCCGCCAACAAAGACACTTACGGTCAAAATCAAGCACAGCGTGATTAAGAATTTGATGTGGTGGGTAATGCTGCGATGTCGCATAGCGTCGCTAAGTTATCATGGATATTAGCAGCGCGCAAGACAGGCAAAAACCCACTGATGTGATGCACCCTCAGAGGCAAGTTGCAGCTCAGTCGAATTCATACAATATTACAAAAAGCTACTAGCTAAAATAATCAACACCAGCTTTGAAGAGTGGCTGATGTTTGTTGCCAGGAATGTTTTTTGCAACATTTTGCCCTCGGCGCTCTGTATGGCCCATTTTGCCAAGTATTCGACCGCAAGGAGACGTGATGGCCTCAATTGCATATAGTGAGCCGTTAGGGTTCCACGCTATGTCCATAGAAGGCGTTCCTTCCAGATCTGTATATTGAGTGGCGATCTGACCATTTTGGGCGAGTTCGTTGATTTGCTGCTCACTAGCGTAGAATTTGCCTTCCCCATGTGAGAAGGGGACATTGTGTAGGTCTCCGACCTGACAATTGGCTAACCAAGGAGACTTTGTTGAAGTGATGCGTGTGGTTGCATAACGTGCAACATGTCGCCCTATGTCATTGAAGGTAAGTGTTGGTGATCCTTCGTCGTGGTGAGATGGGGCTTGGATCTCACCGTAAGGAACGAGCCCTGTTTTAATGAGAGCTTGGAAACCGTTGCAAATGCCGAGAATAAGGCCGTCTCTATTCTTAATTAGATCCATCACAGCATCGCTGATGCGTGGATTACGCAGAACGGTTGCAATGAATTTTCCGGAGCCATCAGGTTCATCGCCTGCCGAAAATCCACCTGGCAGCATTAGTATTTGAGACTGATTGATATGCTCGGCTAAGTCACGCAGAGATTCTTCTACATGCGCGGGGGTCAGGTTCCTGAAGATGAGAGTGCGGGCATCAGCTCCAGATTGGTTGAATGCTCTCGTTGTGTCATATTCACAGTTTGTTCCGGGGAATGTTGGAACGATGACCTTTGGTTTGGATGATCTATTGCCTGTTGAATGACTAGGTTTGCTTTCCTGGCTGGGATGAGAAAGATCTTTGATCTCTTGGTGCGCTGCTTCAACTTGGGTTGGGTAAGTTGATTCCAAGGGAGTGGTCCAACTCTCCAAGAGGCTACTGATTTCAATAGCTTCGTCGCCTATTTCAATCTTATTTGAATTGGTAGTGAGGCCAATTTCAGAGGCGTCTAGTAATTGAGCGACGGGTTGAGTGGACTCAATCAAGAAGCTGAAGTAGCGCTCCTGGTAGAGGTCGAGCATGGTTTCTAACCTTACCCCAATGTGGTTACCGAAGCTCATCTTCGCAATACCCGCTGCGATACCACCTTCCGCAAGAGAGTGTATCGCTAATATTTTACTGGATTTGTTTTCTGAGTAGAGCAGGGCAGCAATCTCTTGGAGTCTCTTAAAAACAGGAACTCCTTGGTCGTCACGTGGCACAGTGACAAAGGAAATGATAGAGTTTGCTTGTTTGAACTCAGGTGAAAGTGCGTGTTGTGTTTTTCCTGGGGCGACGGCAAATGACACTAGACTAGGAGGCACATCGATATCATTAAAAGATCCAGACATTGAATCTTTACCTCCAATAGCACCCAGTCGAAGCTCATGTTGGGCCAAAAATGCGCCTAGTAGCGCGGAAAAAGGCTTGCCCCAACGCGCAGGGTCATTGCCGAGTTTCTCAAAGTATTCTTGAAGTGTAAGCCGTATGTCAGGAAGTTGAGCTCCTGATGCGACTATGCGGCATACTGATTCAGTAACGGCGTAGAGAGCTCCGTGGAAAGGTGACCAGCTTGCAATGTGCGGGTTGAACCCCCATGACATGTGAGTGCAGGTAGTTGTGTCACCTTCAAGCAATGGGATTTTAGCCACCATCGCGTCAGTTGGCGTAAGTTGATGCTTACCGCCAAAGGGGTTGAGGACACTGCCTGAACCGATAGAGCCGTCGAACATTTCGCCAAGACCTTTTTGCGATGCGGTGTTGAGATCGCTGAGCACAATCCGCATACGTTCCAAGTGCGATGTTTGCTCTGATTGTGCGAGCTCTGGAATTGCTTTGCCAAGTGGGGAGTCAGAGGATGGTGCTTTTACCTTAATATTGGTGGCTAGGGTGACACCATTGGTGTCTAGGAATGCACGCGAGAAATCTACAATACTTTTGCCGCGCCAAGAGATAGTGAGCCTGCCTGTGTCTGTAACATTTGCGACATGATTACATTCCAGGTTTTCTTTGTCACACTCAGCCTTGAAGTATTCAATTGTTGATGGGTCGACGCAAATAGCCATGCGTTCCTGAGATTCAGATATGGCGAGTTCTGTGCCGTCTAGGCCCTCATATTTTTTGGGCACTTCGTCGAGGTTGATGTCGAGACTGGGGGCTATCTCACCAATGGCGACTGATACGCCACCAGCTCCAAAATCATTACAAACTTTAATTTTTCGAGCGAGCTCTGGGTTGCGGAATAATCTTTGGATTTTACGTTCAGTTGGAGGATTGCCTTTTTGAACTTCCGCGGAGTTGTCCAATGCTGTGTCGGTGTGCTCTTTAGATGAGCCGGTGGCGCCTCCCACACCATCACGACCTGTGCGTCCGCCAATAAGTAGGATTACATCACCCGTAGCAGGGCTGCCTCGAAATACGTTATCTTTTGGGGCTGCTGCGACTACCGCACCAATTTCCATTCGTTTAGCTACATAGTTGGGGTGGTAGACTTCGGATACCTGTCCTGTAGCTAGGCCTATTTGGTTGCCGTAGGAAGAGTATCCGTGAGCTGCTTCCCGACATATTTTACGTTGAGGTAGCTTGCCTGGGATGGTTTCGGAAAATGGAGTGCGAGGGTCTGCTGCTCCTGTAACACGCATCGCCTGATACACATATGATCGTCCCGATAGCGGGTCGCGAATACATCCACCTAGGCACGTGGCGGCACCTCCGAATGGTTCTATTTCAGTCGGGTGATTGTGTGTTTCGTTTTTAAACATCACAAGCCAATCCTCATCAACGCCGTCTACGTCAACAGGAACGACAATAGAGGCAGCATTAATTTCCTCGGAAACCTCAACATTGTCTAGTTCTCCGGTTTTGCGAAGCTCCTTCATCGCGATGAGAGCAATGTCCATTAAGGTCTCGGGGCGCTCCGTGTCGGCACCATAAACAGTGTTACGAGAAGCCTGGTATTTAGCATAGGTTTCAGCAACGATGTCCTGTCGCTCGAACTCTACTTTTTCTATTTTGGTAGCGAATGTTGTATGGCGACAGTGGTCAGACCAATACGTGTCGAGCATTTTGATTTCTGTAATGGTCGGGTTACGGCCTTCTTCATCGCGAAAATAACTCTGGGTAAAGATCAGGTCTTCAGGAGACATGGCTAGGCCTAGATCTTCCCGCTTAGCGCGCAATTCATCGTCTGAAGCGTTGTTGAAGCCATCTAAGATTTCGACATCGTCAGGTCTGTCAGATGGAATCTCGAGTGACTCAGGCATTTCCATGCTGGCTTCTCGCGAGTCGACAGCGTTGATCGTGTAAGTTTTAACTTGAGCTAACTCATCTGTACTTAGACCACCTCGGAGAATGATGACATGAGCAGACCCGATGAGGGGTTTCGCTCCTTGCGTGAGTATCTGCACGCACTGTGCAGCAGAGTCTGCACGTTGATCGTATTGACCTGGTAGATATTCTACGGCGAATGCGGTCTCATTATCAGCAAGAGTGAGCTGATTAGACGCATGATCCACCTGAGGTTCTGAGAGGATGAGGCGTGAAGCCTCAGCAAATTCAGTCTCATTTAGACCATCAACATCGTAGCGCTGAACAACGCGGATGTTTTCAAGGTGATGAATGTTTAGATTGTCCCTTAGGTCGTGAAGGAGTTCACGTGCCTGGGTATTGAATTCGGCTTGTTTCTCGACAAAAACGCGGTGCATAGCTAAGGCGCGAGATATTAGGAGCTGATGTCGTTTGGGCAAGACCAATGCGAGGGAAACGCTGATTTAATGTCAATGTTGTGTTGGTCAGGGCGTTCCATGGTATGTTGTGGAGTTACTCTTAACATCCGCCGGAGGTTAAAAAGGGAGAGGTTGTATTAAGTGAAGTTTGACCTTTCATGATCACGTGGCTATCAATGAATTATGAAGGAAGTCGAAGCGGCAGGTAAAATACTCAACAGCATGCTTGATAAGCTTGGTTTTAATGCTGATTTGGTGATAACTGAGGAGGAGGATGGGCCATGTCTTAATATCAAGACTGACGAAGGGGCGCACTTGATTGGTAAACACGGGGATCGCCTGGAAGATCTACAATATTTAACCAACAGGATTTTGGTTAAGCATTATCCTGATGCGCCACGAGTGAAAGTGGATTGTGATCACTATCGGGCTAATCAAGAGGAGAAGATGCTCGAGTCGATTCGTGAGATTGCTATGCAGGTGGTTGAAGATGGGAAATCTCGAAAACTTAAGCCGCTGAATGCTTATTACCGCCGATTGGCTCACAATACGCTAGCTGATATTGATGGCGTCGCAACGAGTTCGCCAACGGGCAATTCGCGCTACAAGCGTATCGAGGTTTCGAAGGCCTAAGCTTTAATTTGCCCATACTGATCTAATGAAAACGCACCGTCTTGTTATGCCTGGAGATTTGAACCAATATGGTTTTTTGTTTGGTGGTAAAATGCTCAGCTGGATCGATGAAGCATGCTGGATTGCGGCAAGTCTTGATTATCCAAATAGCCGTTTTGTAACCGTAGGTATGGATCACGTTGAGTTTCGACACGGTGTCAAGGAGGGCGTCATTCTGGAAATCGATTGCAAAAAAAGCAAGCAGGGCATGACCTCGGTTTGCTATGAAGTGCAAGTGAGTCACGGATGTGAAGATGCCAAGAGCTTGATTTTTTCAACCAATGTTACCTTCGTTAATGTTGATCAAAACGGGGAGAAGTTAGCTGTCTCCTAGTAGGATTCAGATTATTTTGCTATGGATCGAATCGAGAGCGTAGATATTATCGTTGCGCTTGATCGCTCGCACGACGAGGCTTTTTGGCGAAAAAAAATTGCGCGGAAGTTGCGTGTCCATCCCAATCAGGTGCAGGAGATGCGCCTGCGTAAGCATTCAATTGATGCACGGCAAAAAGACATCAAAGTGCAGTTGAGGATTGAGGTGGGTATTGGCATGGCCTTACCTCCTGAGCCTGTTTATGAGCCGCATTATCCGAAAGTCGCCCCATCGGCGAAGCGGGTAATCATCGTGGGTTGTGGGCCTGCGGGTATGTTCGCGGCATTAAAAGCATTAGAGCTTGGCCTAAAACCCATCATTATAGAGCGGGGTAAAGATGCGTCTGCGCGCCGTTTTGATTTGGGACCCATATTAAGAGAGGGAAGGGTGATTGAAGATTCAAACTACTGCTTTGGTGAGGGTGGGGCAGGAACATTTTCTGATGGCAAACTCTATACTAGAGCTACGAAACGAGGCCCTGTACGTGATGTTTATGAAACATTCGTCGCGCATGGAGCTCCACCAAAGATTCTTGTGGATGCGCACCCGCATATTGGATCTAACTTGTTGCCTAATGTAGTTAAGGCGATGCGTGCAAGCATCATTGCCGCTGGTGGAGAGGTTCACTTTGAGACCAAAGTAGTTGAACTCCTTACGTCTGCCGATGGCAAGACGATGAACGGGGTGGCTACAGCAGATGGTATCGAGTTTATCGGTGATGCTGTCATCTTAGCAACGGGGCACAGTGCTCGGGATATCTACAAACTATTAGCAAAGCAGAATATTCTTATGGAGCAGAAGACCTTTGCTGTTGGTGTGCGCATTGAGCACCCACAACCATTGATTGATAGTATCCAGTATCACTATCAACGAGGGTTAGAGCGACCACGTATTTTGCCGGCTGCGAGTTATCGATTGGCTTGTAAAATTGGCGGCAGAGGAGTTCATTCGTTTTGTATGTGTCCTGGTGGTTTCATTGTTCCTGCTGCTACGGAAAACGATGAGGTCGTGGTTAACGGAATGTCGTTATCACGGAGGGATTCGGCATATGCTAACAGTGGCATGGTGGTTAGCGTTGATCCTGATGATACGCGTGAGTTTGATCGAGAGCACGGCATACTCTCGGGCATGGCTTTTCAAAAGGCACTAGAAGTATCAGCTTCGGTTCATGGTGGGGGTAAGCAAAAAGCTCCCGGTCAGCGTGTCACGGATTTTCTAGAAGAACAGGTGTCATCAAGCTTGCCATCAACGAGCTATTTCCCTGGCTTAAACTCATCTCCACTTCACGAGGTTATGCCTAGCTTTATCGTGTCTCGAATGCAGACAGGTTTGCGAAAATTTGGTAAGGGCATGCATGGATACATTACAGAAGAGGCTGGGCTGATAGGATTTGAAACTCGCACGAGTAGCCCGCTGAGAATACCTCGTAACGACGGCGACTTGCAGCACCCTGAAATTGCAGGCCTCTATCCGTGTGCCGAGGGTGCTGGCTATGCAGGAGGTATCATCTCGGCTGCATTGGACGGCATCAAGTGCGCCGAAGCTGCCGCAGGAGTTGCTGTCTGAGCTATTGCCAGCAAATGGTAATGTGGCCAGTGCCTTAGATTATAGCTCCCAAGGCTCAGGCTCGCGTGTCAAGAAGGGAAGGAAACGCTTCTTATCAATGCCTTTTTCAAACGCTTCGTCGGGACTAATTCTGCCTGCCTGCAAGTGTTTCATGATGGCCTCGTCGAGAGGAACATTGCCTTTACGCTGTCCTACTTCGATCATGCCAGGGATTTGATAAGTCTTTTCCTCGCGAATCATGTTGGCAATGGGTGTATCAACAACAAGAATTTCCAATGCTGCAACCCGACCTGGTTTGTCGACGCGCTTGAAGAGGTTCTGTGCAATAACTCCTTTGATGGATTCTGAGAGGGTAGTCCTGATCTGGTTTTGTTGGCCTGCAGGGAATACGTCAATAATCCGGTCAATGGTCTTCGCGGCACTTGGTGTGTGAAGGGTTCCGAAAACAAGGTGACCAGTAGCTGCGGCTTCCAAGGCTAGTGTAATGGTTTCGAGGTCTCGCATCTCACCAACCAAGATAATATCAGGGTCTTCACGAAGTGCTCCCTTAAGAGCGCTTCCGAATGATTCCGTGTGCAAGCCGACTTCACGGTGATTAATCAGAGCTTTGACGGACTTGTGAACAAACTCAATAGGGTCCTCAACAGTGAGGATATGGTCTGCGCGCACCTTGTTCGCGTAATCGATAATGGCAGCAAGGGTGGTTGATTTACCTGAGCCGGTTGGTCCGGTAACTAGCACAAGGCCTTTGGTTAGCTTGGCGAATTTCTGACAGATGTCAGGCAATCCAAGTTGTTCCGCGGTGAGGACTTCCGAGGGAATGGTCCGGAACACTGCCGCAACACCATCTTTTTGGTTAAAGAAGTTGGCACGGAATCGAGCCTTTCCCGGCAATTCATAACCAAAATCAACATCTCCAGTTTTCTCGAAGTGACTCATCTTATCTTCAGGACAGATTTCTCTGAGCATCGCGAGCAGCTCCTCATGCTCCAATGGCGGTGTGCTGAGGCGCTCTAGTTCGCCGTTGATACGAATAATGGCAGAGTTGCCCGTGGAGAGGTGCAAGTCAGATGCCTTATTTTCAAGCATCGTTTCAAAGTAGATATCAATATGTGCCATGGTGCTTTGGTTTGGTAGTCATCTGTCGTTTGGACAGAAACATGTATGGGTCGTCTTCGAAACACGAGATAGACTATATTTCTGTGTCTCCAATCAACACCGAGAATCTATGTGGCGCAAAAAAGATGCCAAGACTAATTTTCACCGAACCAATAAACATTCGGGGTAGAATCTTCTCGTAGCTGAGACAGTGAATAGCGATGGAGCCGCCGGCATGAATAGAAATCGCCGGCTAATTCAAGAAAAATAAAGTAGCCCTACCAGGACTCGAACCTGGAAATACGGAATCAAAATCCGGTGTGTTACCAATTACACTATAGGGCTGTTTTGTGGAAATGAATTGCTTTGAAGTGCAAACAATTCCGACGGGCGTGTAACTACGATGACTTGTTAAACTTTGCAATAGCGAAATGCGGAAATTATCGCTTCGGGTATACAAGGATTGGTCAGTGTTTAGGGCTAGTTTTTATCTGAATGGCAAGTGCTACTTGGTTGGCTATCTGCCGAATAAGTAACTTCACAAGCTGACAAGTATGCTGTAAAAGGAGTAAGTAACGATGATATTGAATGATTGTCTTGTAGGATTCACATCAAAACCCTCAGTTTCAAAAGCTCAATATTAAACACGCTTGTCCTTACATCCATTTTTTCAATTTACATAATGATCATACCAAAACGTCCATTCTTTCTTGTTACGCTGTCAGCTTTGATGATGCTGGTAGCTTGTTCTGCTAACGATAAAGCAAGGAAAACGAAGTATAATAGTGGTTATCGATCTCCTTCACTTTTTGGTTCTGGCTTGAGAAATCCTGACGTCAACTTACCCAACGCATTTCCATCGGATGTAGCTGTCAGCCATCGTAGAGGTCGCACAGACCTTCCCTACATTGCGATGACCTTCGATGACGGCCCTCACCCACAGAATACGCCAAGGTTGTTGGACATGTTGCGTGAGCGCAATATTAGAGCAACGTTTTATGTCGTTGGCCGGAACGTAGATTTGTATCCACACATCGTAAGGCGTATCGTTGCAGAGGGGCATGAGATTGGAAATCATACTTGGACACATCGAAACCTGACACGTCTTAGTAACGCATCTGTGCGATCAGAAATGGATCGTACTCGTGATGTCATTGTATCTGCGTGTGGTGTGCAGCCGCGAACGATGCGTCCTCCTTATGGAGCTCTGAGGGAAAGTCAGAGAGTGTGGTTACAAAAGGAATATGGTTATCCCACTATCATGTGGAATGTTGACCCCCAAGATTGGATGCGGCCGGGCGTTTCCGTGGTCACATCACGAATACTCGATAAAACAAGGAATGGTTCTATTGTGCTAGCGCACGACCTGCACAAGCCGACGGTTGATGCTATGCCTGAGACGCTAGACGGCTTATTGCAGCGAGGCTTTCAGTTTGTCACGGTTTCGCAATTGCTCGGTGTCAGCGCTCAATCGGCAGGTGCAGCGCTCAAAAAGCCTGATCAAGCAGTAGCTGGTTTGGCGGCCCCTGAAAAACCAGGAGATGACCCCCTAGTTTTTGTTAAACTGCCTGCGGACAGATAGTGAGGTGGTTATCACTACGAGCTATAAGCTTGCTCAAGTAGTATTGCATTTTGTTTTCAGCCACCCTTAATAGAACTCACCATGTTCGGGAATAATTATTTCACGACTCGCAAACGTCTTACTGACGTTGTGGTGCGTGTCCTGGCTTTAGCCGACAAAACTGGTGCTGAGAAAAAGCCCTTAGAGCAAAATGATATCACCAAAGGATTAAAGAACCCTTTTCTGTTTGTTGTTTGTGGTGAGGTTAATGCGGGTAAGTCATCGTTGCTCAATGGTTTGTTTGGTGAAGGTATATGCAAAACCAATGTTTTGCCAGAGACTGACCGGGTGCAGTGGTATCGATATGCTGAGCAGGCTGTCGACGAAGAGGTGACTCCGATTTTAGAGGAACGCTTTCGACCCGTTGATTTTTTGATGGATTTCAATCTGGTTGATACACCAGGCACGAATTCGGTTGTGCAAGGACATCAGGCAATTACCGATCGGTTTTTACCAGTTTCGGATCTTATTTTTTGGGTATTCCCAGCGAGCAATCCCTGGGGCGCCTCAACATGGGATTTTATCAGCAAGCAGGATGGTGATATGATTGAAAAATCGATTTTCATTCTGCAACAAGCAGATCTGAGGGAGCAGGGTGACTTAGATGTGATTCTTGGTCATATGCGTGATTTATGCAGGAAGCGCATTGGTCGCGCTCTTCCGATCTATCCAGTATCTGGAAAGCTTGCCATCCAAGCAAAATCAGAGACGCCTTTCAGCGATAGCTTGTGGCGTGAGAGTGGCTACCCTAATCTTGAAAAATATATTTCTGAAGTAGTAACTAGTTCCGTTGCTCGCCGTGAGGTGCTTGGTGACGTTCGTGACGCTGCGGGCAAGGTTCTGACAAGTGTCGAGGATATGATCGAGCGGAGGACTCGACTTTTGGATGAAAATGAGAGCTTCCTTAACGATCTGGAAAAAGAAATCGATGCAAATCGAGAAAAGCAGTCGGCAGATGTATCCTCTAAATTTGCTACTATGGAGGAAGTTTTTGTGGCGCAAGGTGAGAGTAGTCGGGAGCTGATGAGCCGTAAGACGGGCATATGGGCAACATTGAGAAGCTTGTTCGTTGCTGATGATTTGCCTCAGTTGGTGGTGAGATCTCTCGTTGACTCCGTTCAAGAGGCGGTAGAGCAACAGTCCAAGGATGACGCTGAGGTGCTGATTAGGAAATGTGCAGATCATTGGGGCACAGTGAGACCTCGAGTGAAGGAAAAGCTAGAAATATCCCTTGATGATTTTGAGGCGCTCAATGACACCTTCGCCGATAGTAAAAAGCGTTTCATCAGAAGAATGGGTCTCGCGGCTAAACAGGCGGTAGTTAACTTGAAGATCAGAGGTGGGCTGGATATGCGCATGTCTGATAGGAGGGCGAAACTTAAAATATGGATATACATGTGCCTAATGCTCATGCTCTGTGCTGGTGTTGCCGGATCTTTGCGCCTGGGTTTTTATCCATATCCAGCGCTGGCGTGTCTTGGAGGCGCGGCTGTTACATTGCTTGTTTTTATTTTCCAGGCTTACCGGACGAGGAAAAAAGTAATAGCGGGGTTTGTCGACCATTTGCTGCAATCGCAAGGCAGGTTCACCAATGCGCTTGGTTCTGATTATCGAGATGGCGTACGCGATTTATATATAGAGTATACGCGCCTTTTAGAGAGTGTTCGCAGGCATATCGTAAACGCAAAAATTGAGCTTCAGCCAAATCTTGAACAGTGGAACCACCTCTTTCTTGAACTCAAAGAAATTGAGCAGGATCTATAAAATAATATGAGAAGAAATAATAGAGAAGTGGGAGCGCGTGAAAACAAGCATGTCAAAAGTGGGCATGATCGTGCCAGGTCACAAGCGAGATCCGAGGAGGATCTTTATGAATTGATCTCTGAGCAATCGGAGCCACTATTGCTTATATTAGACTGTGTGCAGGACCCTCATAATTTGGGTGCTATTTTGAGAACTGCAGAGGGGGCGGGGGTAACTGCCGTCGTAACACCTAAAGATAAATCGGTGGGAGTCACTGATACTGTGCGACGAGTGTCAGTAGGTGCGGCTGATCAGGTGCCATTTTTTCGTGTGACCAATCTATCCCGTAGTATGAATAAACTCAAAGAGCTTGGAGTCTGGATGGTAGGTACGAGCGACCTTGGTGAAGGAACCTTACATGAGACAAGTTTAACGGGGTCTATGGCAATTGTTATGGGTGCCGAGGGCAGTGGAATGCGGCGTCTAACCGAGGAAAACTGTGACTTCCTCGTCAAGATCCCGATGGCGGGCAAGGTGGAGTGTCTTAATGTGAGCGTTGCAACGGGCGTTTGCCTGTATGAAGCAGTCCGGCAGCGGGCGAAATCTTGAGGCTGATAAGCCGGCAAAAATACATTAGTGGCGCCATTCAGGAACGGGTTGCAATTATATAATTTCGCAATCTATTATATTTAATATATGTTAAGTATATGTTGTATTCCATTGCATTTAAGCATATTATGAAAAGGTCTTACTCACCTTGCATGCATGACAATGAAACCTGATACACAAAACAACGCGCAGTGCCTTCTAGATTCGAATGGCCGGCCAATTGGAAACTTAGGTGCTTTGTTACCAATGCAGCGCAGGAAGTTCCTGGGAATGTCTGGAGCTGCAGCAGCAGGATTGATGCTAAGTGCAGAAGACGCATCAGCAGGGTGGTTTGGTTTCTATTCGAGTAAGCCTGTGGCTGGTATTCCAGCGTCTTGGGTGAGGCTTAAAGGTGACAATGTAAATCGCTATGCAAATTACGTGAAGGGTTTACGTCTTCGTAATGTGACTCCGCGTATGATTCTCGCACCACATTTTAAAACACGAGGTAGTGTGGTAAACAGCCTGCCTCCCAAGAAATTGTGGAAGAAGATGGGTCCTACATTGAAGGTAATTGATCAAATGTCTTCAGAATTGTCCATGCCGGTAAAGGCGATTTACTCTGCATATAGAAGTCCCCGCTACAATGCTGCGGTGAGAGGGCATCCGCGCTCTTTTCATCAATACAATCAGGCGGTCGATGTTGTGTTTCAGGGTGCTGGGTCAAGGCATGTAGCTAGTGTCGCCCGATTTCTGCGTGATCGCAAACGTAAGTTTGAAGGCGGTATCGGTACCTATGGCGGTTTCGTTCACATTGACACTCGTGGTTTTAACTCAGACTGGTGATCGTCTCGGTGGGTTTGCAGCTGTTTTATAATTTCGAATCAGCAGCCAAGGCACCTATCATTTTAATTTCGGTAAGTTTCCATTTACCCGAATCGTTTTTTTGCCATTTTAGTTTTAGTTCTATTTTTTCACTGGCAACAGATGCTTTTTTTGACCTGACAGCGAAGTTTACATCAGCTGTGGCGCTTGCATTCGTATCATCAATAATGTGCACATCTACATTGCTAGCCTCTGCGACTGCCGAGTCGATGTTGTATGCGTAGATTTGGTGGCTCTCTATGAGTCGGTCGCGTGAGAATTTTGATTGGTAGTTGGCTATGTCTACCTCACAACTAACAGTATTTCCTAGGAGGTTTGAAAAGCTGTTTGTTTTTAGCGCTCGATAGGTTTTTGTCGCTGTTTCTGGGATGTCCAAGCATTGAACGACAGTATGCGTTTGTCGCTTGATGACTTGGTTTGGACTAAACCACCAAACCAAAGTAATTGTGATGGCAACTAATGCAAAAAGCATAACAGTTTTGAACTTACTCATGACGAAATACTGTGCTTTTCATATTCTGCAAGCAAGCAGTAAGATGGTGATTGGTTTGGTGGTTTGTTCGTGATAGATTTAAATCATGTTAAACAGTTTTAGATTTGAACGGCTTGCCTTATTCGCCGCTGTATCTTTATACCTAGGATTAGCCTTTCAGGCCTGTACTCCGCGCCAAGAGTATACGGAGATGCCTGTTCCTGACGCTAAAATGGCAACAGATACGGGACGATCATTGGATCAATTAGGAGCAGGTTACGCCTTATCTCAAGTGCACTGCTCCCAATGTCATGTATTTAAATTACCCAGAGATATGAGGGTAGAAGAGTGGCATACGATTGTACCTGGTATGGCATGGAATGCAGGGCTCAAGAAGAGTGAGGAAGCCTCTGTAATGGCTTATCTCGTTGCCGCTACTGAACAGGAGCAGAAATCTGAACATTGATTATCTGAGGTGCTATGCCTGGTCGGCTGGGACCATTTTTTTTGAATAATGCCAGCTTCAGAGGTTGCATTCGTAGTTTTCAGGGGGTAAGTGATCTACATGACTATGATTGCTAAAGAATCTAATGTGATGTCCAAAACCAAGGAGCTATGCGCTGCGATTGCAGAGGACATCGAGTTCGTTACCCTTCAGGGGCAAGTGGAGCGTTTTCTTTCTGACGATGATGCAAAGCTCAAATATCAGTCACTTCACGAGCGAGGTGATGAACTGCACAATAAGCAGCAAGCAGGAGTAGAACTCTCTGATAAAGAAATTCAAGATTTTGAACAGGCACGTGAGTCTCTTTTTGCTAACGAGGTGGCAAGTGACTTTATGGAGGCTCAGCAAAGCTTACAAACCTTGCAAAAGACAATTTCCAAATACATTGGGATGACGCTTGAGCTTGGCCGTACTCCTACCCCCGAAGATATGGAGCAGGGTGATGGTGGTGGCTGCTGCGGTGGTGGATGCGGTTGCTAATTGTTCCCGCGTTATAACAAAATTTAACAAGCCTCCTGAGCATTAGCTCATGGAGGTTTTTTATTGTTTCAGTTTATATAGCCGCTCTTCTGGTAACGGTTATTTGGGTAGCTTCCTAACGCATGCCCAAAAGTGAGTATACCTCGCGTGTTGCTCTACTCTGATTGAGGGTATAGAAGTGAATTCCGTCTACCCCTTGGTCCAATAGACCTGCGCATTGTTCGGCAGCATGCTGTATGCCGACTCGTTGCACAGATTCTTTGTCGTTCCCTGCACGATTGAGGGCTTTTAAGAGTCTGGCTGGAAAATGTGCTCCTGCAGCAAGCTCGGCCATGCGATGAATGCCTTTAGCTGAGGTGATGGGCATAATGCCTGCGATAATAGGGATACTAATCCCGGCTAGTTGACATCGATCTCGAAAGTCGAAAAAATCGTGGTTGTCAAAAAAGAGTTGGGTGCAGATGTAATCCGCGCCCTCATCAACTTTGGCCTTCAAATAATCCATCTCCAATAAGCGATTCGGTGTGTCTGGATGTCCTTCCGGAAATGCTGCGACACCAATACCGAAGCCGCGGGGGTGAGGATGTTTATTGGACTCGTTAAATGATTTGATATGACGAACAAGATCTACGGCTTGCTGAAAAGCATCTTGAGAGCGGTCGTATTGGGTGTTGTTGGTTGGAGGGTCACCTCGTAAGGCCAAAATATTACCAATGTTTGCTGCAGCATACCGATCAAGGGTGGCTGTGATTTCTTCCTCACTGTGAGAAACGCAGGTGAGGTGTGGAACGGGCGGGGTGTTCGTGGTCTCCTTGATTTTCAGAACGAGGTCATGAGTGAGATCTCTGGTTGTGCCTCCAGCCCCATAGGTGACACTCACGAATGATGGTTTATACTCCGATAAATCCTTGATGGTTTCATAAAGAGATTGAGAGGCCTCTGGGCTTTTCGGTGGGAAAAATTCAAACGAGAAAGTTGGCTCGTCAGGTTTGATGATATCACTAATGTGCATTGCTTGCTGAATTATTGTTGATTATGCAGATAAACGAAATAAAAAAATACATAACATTCACAACTTTGGCCTATTTGGGGTGTTAAAGACTAGGAATTTCATAACAATATGACTCATATTTGGAAACATCATATCCCTACATCCGCGCTTCATATTGGTTCCGGCCTGATCTTACTGGTAATTTTATTCGGCGACGTGAAGGCGGAAGTTCTTGGTGGCCCCCTGCAGCAAGGGGTTGATATTGAAGGAGTGGAGGCTAGCTCTACTCTTGGCAAGGGGGTAGCCCCTAGCGCTAAGATAAAGCTCTTTGATCGCGCAGATGTTGATCATAATCGCAAATTAAGTTTTTCCGAGTTTGCTAGTGTGAAGAGACTTCAACATGTGGACTCTGACAAGCGACGTAAATTATTTGCCTTTCTCGACCAGGATAAAGATGGGTTTCTTCAAATGGGTGAGCTACACCCTCATGTGCCTAAAGAGCTGAAGATAACCCGAAGGCTATTTACTCGCCTCGACCGAAATGGGGATGAACGACTCACTTCTGATGAGTTTTTTGAGTTATCAAAGCTCTCAAAAACAAATAAAATTAATCCTAAGGTTTTATTTGATCGGTTAGATCAGAACAACAGCGGATTCATTGAGCGCGCAGAGCTGCATGCGAAGCTTTCCAAGTATGCGCAAGCGAATATTAATTTTATGGCATATGATCAGAATGCTAATGGGTCTCTTAATTATGGCGAATATTCGATGATGGCGATGGTGTGTAAATGGTCAGAACAGCGCAGGAGGGCATTGTTTGAGAAGGTTGATTCGAATAGGAATGGTGAGCTTAGCGAACTTGAGCTATCTGAAATGTCTTTGAGCCGCAAGCGAGGGCGAAGTCACATGGCACCAAGAAGTGGGGAGCGGGAGCTTCGCCCCTAATGATTTTATTTTTGAGTAATCTTTGTTGAGCTCTACTAACGCAATGTCAATGGCTTCATAGAGTCAAGCGAGATCAATTTGTGTTGTTTTTTGATTCTGGCGACGTAAACACATTACAGTATTAATTATTTAAGATGAGTAATTTGGTTGAAGGGTATTATCACTGTAATAGGTGCGATTCTATTTTTGAGTCCCTAATGATTGGGGCGCCCCATCAAACTTGTCCCCATTGTGGTAATCTAGTGGCAGGGGGGTCGCATGCGCCCTCTGACGCAGCTAGCGAGACTGATTTTTTATTGAGTGAAGAGCAGGAGCGCGAATTAGCCAGTGATAGACAACTTGACCAAGATTTACCTGATGATGAAGGCTCATTCGATGAGCTAGTTGATGTTGAGGCGACAGACCTTGTAGAGAAAGAACGTATTGCTAAACAATTGAGAGTGGTGTCCATTTCATGGGTTGTGCTTGTCGTTTTGGTTGTGACTGTAGTGATTTATTTTAACCAGTCAGCTGATGAATTTGCAGACGGAAGCAATTCTTCTCAGCAAGAGGCAATCAGGCAAAGCGAGGCTGAGAAGCAGGCGCTTAAGTTTGCATTGCCGAAATGCATGTCAGTGGCGAAAGACTTTTTGAATGCTAAGACGGCTTCAGCCAAAGCCCAATTTGTTTACGATGGGGTTAGGCTATCTCGCGAGATGGAAGCATATTATGCAAAGCAACCTGATTTCCCACCTAGTTTATTGCAAGTGAGGCCTGTTCACTATCATTGGCTTAATATTCCTGGTGTCGACGCTATTGGCACTATTTGCCAAAGTGATACCGGCGAGCGCTTTGAGGCGATCTTCATTCGAGAGGCTGAAGAATGGAAAATTGAATGGAAATCATTGGTTCGTTATAGCCAGAGTGATTGGTCGCTTTTCACATCAAAGGCCAATGGCGATGAAGCTGAATTTAGGCTTTATATGAGAGTGATGGATGTTGGAGAGGATCTCTCGGACGGTGATGTTTTAGTGCAATTTTATAAGCCGGATATATTCAGGGGGCATATGTTTGATGGATATGCATCGGAGAGTATACGAGTGCCAATTTATAGCATGCAAGGCAAGTTGCTAGGTCGCATGTCGGAAGAAGCAGCTCTAGATGAGGGGAGAGATGATGTAGGGATGCAAATATCTGACTTTGATCCGCAACACTTTCACAGGGTGAGAGTGCGCATGAAGTTGCGAATGAATGCCAAGCAAGAGCCTTATGTAGAGCTGGTTCGCATATTAGCGAATCATTGGTATGATCCTGCCATTGTGCAAAATAACGGCTTACCTAAATAATCAGAGGGATCCCAGCAGGCCTACCCTCATATGTTCTACTGGTATTTCTCCAGGAAACCAACATTCATAGGCCAGCGCACCTTGGTGTAATAACATCGAAAGTCCATTGGCTGTGCGTGCTCCCACGGATTTCGCATGACCCAGGAGAGCGGTTTGGGGTGGATTGTAAATCATATCGTAGACCAAGTGGTGCGGTTGAATGCATCCAGATGGTAGTGGTTTGCGGTCAATCGAGCGAAGTCCAAGCGAGGTGGCGTTGATGATTAGCTCTGCATTGCTAGCAGCTTCTGTGATGGAGGGGTCATCTGGGGACATGGCGGTGAATCGCTCTCCAGGCCCTTCAAGATGATGCTGCTCGTTACCGAGAGTTTCGAGTTCACTCATGAGTTGCTGGGCTTTTTCTAAAGTTCGATTGACCAGCCAAATCTTGGCGCAGCCGATTCTTGCACATTGTGTGGCAACAGCTCGACCAGCACCTCCACCAACACCGACAATCATTACTTTGAGGTCAGCAAGATCGATGCTGAAGTCTTCATGTATTGCTCGCACAAGTCCGGCTGCATCAGTATTATGTCCGAGCGTTTTTTTGCCAAAAATGAGTGTGTTAACTGCACCCATAGCGTTAGCATCTTCGCTAAGTTCGTCACAGCAATCAATCACCTCAAATTTGTGAGGCACTGTGACATTGCAGCCTATGAAATCGAGGTCTTGCATGAGTTTCACCGCTTCAGAAACTTGGCCTGGCTCGACTTCAAGGCGTATATAGCGCATGTCCTTGCCCTGTGCGTCCAGGGCTGCTTGGTGCATGGCGGGAGAGGATGAGTGGCCAATGGGATGGCCGATGACGGCAAGGCGGGCTGGTTTGTCAGCGCCAGCATCAAGTGTTTCTCTGCTAGATAAGTCGCTGATTTGGTAGACGTCTTTCATGGGGGTAAATAGTTAGAGTTGTTCGATAGTGCGCTGAACGCGGCGAATGCTTTCGTCTTTACCAAGAATGTCGAGGATGGCTCCGAGGTCAGGCCCGCCTGACTGGCCGCTCAGAGCAACTCTTGTAGGGAACATGAGCTGTCCGGGCTTGGCTCCGTTCGCTTTCGCGGTCTCAGAAATTACTTCTTTAGCCATAGTCCAATTATTAACCTGATCGAAGTTGAGCGCAAGTTCACTGAGTAGATTTTTTGCAGACTCATTGTTGCGGACTTTATCCAGAGATACAGGGTCGTAATCAAAATCTGAATCGAGCAAAAAGGAGATGGCTGGCGGCACATCGGTAAGTAGTCGAGTTTTCTCCTGAATAGAGGCGGTGATCTCTGTCAGATTAGCTGGAAGCACATGACCGGCTTTTTGCACAAAAGGTTTAGAGATCTCAGCAAACTCATCGGGGCTGAGTTGGGCGAGGTGCTGTTGATTGATCCAGGCGCATTTTTCGGAATCAAACTTGGCAGGCGACCTGTTGATTCCATCGAGGCTGAATCGCTCAATGATTTCGGCAATTGGCATAATTTCGGATTCATCCTTGGGGGACCAGCCAAGAAGTGAGAGGAAGTTGAATACTGCAGTAGGGATATAACCGTCGTCGGCGTAACCAGCAATGGCGGCACCTGTATCGCGCTTGCTCATCTTCGATCCGTCCATATTGAGGATGAGCGGAATGTGCCCATAAAGAGGTGGCTCTACACCGAATGCTTCGAATAGTTGCAGGTGTT
>Ga0102904_1000001_pt1 | contig 47359 bp, 31 predicted proteins | sample Colrivmeta1556A3_FD_79179 | JGI IMG/M metagenome (GOLD analysis project Ga0102904, IMG submission 79179) | Estuarine microbial communities from the Columbia River estuary - metaG 1556A-3 | ecosystem: Environmental > Aquatic > Marine > Intertidal zone > Estuary | place: USA: Columbia River... | reverse complement strand
GTTATTGGGTGAATTATAGTCCCCAAAACTGAAGGAACGGGAAAGGAGCTGAAAAACTGCAAAAAGGGTGGGGGTGGCGAAAAGGGTTTCGTAAGCAGTCGTAAGCATTTAGGGGGGGGGGGGGGGGTTAAAATCGAAAGTAAGCTAACATCAATCTGCACTTTTAAAGCACGAATTTGAATAACGTCTTAAACTTCTTACGTTTTAGATGGTACGTTATGGGACCGTGAATATATTTTGATTTGACGTTTTGTTTTTTTTTGATTAATATTCCGTTGTTTGCGGGGAATTTCGATGTCGAACCGTCGATACGTAATGCGATGCGACGGACTCGCACAAGGAGGGCTCGACAGATATTCCCTTTTTTATTAAATTTAAACTTAAAGCCCTTATATTCGAGTCGTGGAGGTTCGACGACACGAGCTGATCCTTTTATGAAGAATCCTACAGTCGTAACTTTACGGTTAAAACCTTTATATAAATGGAACGTTCGTAATCATCGTACATTTGTATTATCGGCAGCGTGGACTCAACTTTGTTTGCTTATCATAACGCTATCGGACTTGGGTTATTGTAAAATTAAAGAAGGGGACGTACCTTCTTTTCTTAATTTTAAATTTTTAGTAGAAAATTAAAGCCCTATTCTAAAGTGTGGTGTGCTTTTTTTTAAACCAAACTCGAGAGCCGGCGGACATTCGTTGCTGTTTTAGGTAGTCTTGGGTCCTAACGAAATAGGTTGAGTTAGTTCGATCTGTAAAAAGGGTTTTGGTAAACTCTGAATAATTCAAGAGGTTGAACACTCGTTTGACCAAAAACGAAAGGAGTATACTTGCTACGATTCCATACAGTAGGAAAAAGTTGATAAGAAAGAATTCGAAACTGTTGTTAGAAAAGTATATCTCATGTAGCAGGTTTAAATCTGTAACTGTGGATGAAAAGAAAAACTCATAGTAGTCATACCAACTAATGGTAAAAAATCAAATTTTGGAAAAATTTGAATTGGACATACCGGATGAAACGGGTGTTAACATAAAGAAAATTGACACAAATGAGAGTATCGCAAAAGGTAAGTATGTGAACGACTGAAGAGTCTTATTAAGGCTAGGTTTTTGGTGTAAAAACGTGGAGTAATGAAGTATGAAGATAAAAAAAATAAGGCCGACTCCTAAATCGATTACTCATAAAAAACCTACGAATATATCACTATCGTCTAACAAGAGTCATCAACCTAGCAACACTAAATAGATTCCAGCTAGATATCAGATAGTCATGACGTTGAAGGACGAAATAAAATAGAAAAGCGTTAAGATAAGTAATACTTGTAAAAAAAAAAGTTCATTGAACAACTCTTAGCGTTGGCGTCAACGGATTAAGTTAAAATTTTCAGGAAAGTCGATTAACGAACGGACGGCTCGGTATGGTTTGCGCAAATCGAGAGGACTCATTGCCACCTGAGCTTAAACTCAGCGTTCGAATTAGCAAGTGCTGAAGCAGCATAATTACTAAGCCAATTCCGAATTCTACGGCTGAAAATATAAGAAAAAAAAAGGTTAAAGAAACTAAATTTAAATTGTCATAAACAAGCCCGGTTAAAAGTGTTAAGGCATACAAGGTGATTCATAGTAATTCCGCAGTTAAGAGTAGGTGGAGCGAAGTGTTTGAACCAGTTGTCAAGGTACTGATTAATACGAAAAAAAGAATGAAGAATAGAGTCACATCTCCAAAGAACAAAATAATGAGTTGAAAAAAAATAAATTGAAGCGCTGATGAAGCCGGCTAAGACAAGGTACATGAATAGGGAATGGAACAACGTAATTGCTTTAAAGACTAACGTTACTTTTCCTGTAAGAGAAAGCAGCAGAAATGCTAGAGCTTTTAGGTTCGGTACAATGGGGGCGTAAGAGGCTAAATACTGACAAATTAGCACGACATACCCATATCCAGACTTGAACTGGAACCCGCTATGGACGTGGTTTTAAGCCACGCGTGTCTACCAATTCCACCATATGGGCTTTCGTATTCCAGTGAGGATCAAGAGCGTTAGGGCTTAGGTTATGGCTTAATCGCGCTAATAGGTCTGCGTGAGCTTAAGGTGGAACGGATTCCGACGGGATAACGAACCTCATAGTATTTTAGTGTCAGTAGGTTAGTTTCGAAAACCGGGAAGAGCTGCTTCGTTAAGTGCATTACGTAAGCACCTTGTTGAACTGTTCTGGCTGCCGCTTTGGGATTACTGGCAAGTTCGAACGAGAACTTAAAGTTGTAGAATTTGACGAGAAACTGTTCTTTTGAATTTGTTTTATGAGCCATCGGAGCTTTAGCGAGAGTGTACACCCGAGTGTCAGAAGGCAGAACTGCAATATTAGGTTTAAAATGTTTACGCTTTTGAGTACCTAAGATTGTTATATAGTTAATTCAGGAAAGTACTAAATACGATCGTTTGATAAGTAAACGTTTGGGGAGAGGGCTGTTATTAGATTGTATAGGAGGTAAACTATCGAAGGCTTTTGGTAAGGGCGGGACTAAGGAAGTGAATCGGAACGAGTAGCGCAAGGGAGTAATTACAGTGGGTGTGGTAATTTTGTGCAGCGAGAGTATGAAGTTCGAATCTATATGTTTCGACGTGAAATTTTTTTTGATTGGTAGAATCGTAGTTAATGGGTATAGGGGTCTTTTTATTGACAACATTTTCAGGCCAGTGGGAATCGAACCCACATTATTAGTGTGAAAAACTAAGGTCCTAACCATTAGACGATAGCCCGCTTAACATTTTCGAAGCTTCCTGCAGAACACATATCTCTATAGGGAGTTGAAAACTTTAGACTTGAGTGGAAACGGGTACTTGAGTTAGAGAGTCGGTAACGGAGTCATAGAAAATCTCTTTTAATCCGATTGAGGGGTATGCTTTTCGAAACGGAGCAGTTGCATCTCCATATTGTAACATAAGATTCCGTAAGTCTTTCTTACTTCCAAAACATACGCCATGCATCTCACCTACTTCCCGCTCAAGCCATGTGGAACTAGAGAACAACTCACCCAATGACTTGGGCGCGGGTGTGGGAGTGGATTTTGACGATGTAACCAAAACGTGTAGACGTTCTTGGGAGAAGAGGTTGTGAAATTGGTAAAATAGAATAGAATTCGACGCTGTAGGAGCGGCGATTGAGGACTTTAGTGATATAGGTAGCTCATATGCAAAAATTTCCGTTAGCTGTGAACTACGCGAGGGAGACGCTAGCTTTAGGTGTAGGGCTAAGTAGTACAGGGAGGAATCAGTGATTAATAGCGAGACGTGTTTGGTTCGAAATAGCTTATTTCTTAGGGCTATATAAGGGATGTTTTGGAGTACCTTTGAAAAAAATAAACCCGTTATCTGTGTTTCAAGTTGGATTCGAACCAACGACCCCAGAGTTTTCAGCCCTGTGCTCTACCAACTGAGCTATTAAAACTCGTTGTGATTCGACCTGGAGGATTGGTCGGAAGTAGCACGTTTTGGAGTTAGATCTGAAACTTCTGAGTAAGGTCGGTTAAGGGCATTTATTCCAAAGACCAAGAGACGAATAACGTAGAATGCCAGTGTTAGACGGTAAATCTCTCCCAAGAGGAAGAGTGTACGGTAGGCGAATTTTCCCCAAATGAAATAGTCAGTACAAAAGGTGTTAAAGGTGTTGGTGGAGAGATTCAATGTAAGTTCGTCCCACATAAACGAATTGTCGAAAGAGACAAAGCATTGATCTCTGCCGTAGAAGAGGGAATGAGAAGAATTCGGGACGTATCTTTCCCCTTCAAAGTCGAATAGAAGGATATAATAATTATCAAGGGTGTCATCGATTTCATCGTGGATGTATAGTCGGATTATGGGGGTCGTAAATTGAACAGTGAACCTGACAGTTTTGAGACCGTCACAAAGGGCGTGAGAGGCTGGTGAAATCGTTTTTGAAGCGCTTTTCGCTCCTTCCCGAAAGAGGTGGTGGTGGTGGTTAGGGTATTTACAAAAGTGGTAGGCTAGCGTAAAAAAAGAAACGGCAGCACATGGTGTTGAAAAAAGCTAGTGGCTCCTCTTGCTCATCGTCCAATATAAATAGCATCGGTCAGATATAAGTAAGGAAGAAAGGCAACATATCGAAAGTTTTTTTTGAGGTCTGATTGAGTTTCTACTGCCAGAGAATTTAGGTAGAGTGTGATACGGGTAACGCATGCTTCTACTGGGGTGTCACGCGAAGAGTTTAGCATCGTGGGAATTATCATTAGGGCGTAGAACCCAAAAAGTACGAAACATTCAAAATAGTGTAAAAGTTCTAAATCACTGGATCCCGTTGAGTTTGGCTTCATATCGAACAGGGCTGCTAGCTCTCAAACTGTTGTTATAAATGACTCTAAAAACTGCTCCATTGGCAGTGCTAGTTCCGGATGGCGACGTGTTAAGATACTTGTTCAGTGGTCGAAGTCTGCGTAGAGGAAGACATTGGCATAGTGGAAGGGGTCCAAAGGGTGACCCAGACGGTTATGACATCATGTTAAGTAAAGTTGTAGTATTGTAGATGTAGAGCTGCGGTGTCATATTATCGAGACCTCTAATGAGGAAATCGTAAAGAATCATTCAAGGAAGAGGCAAGTCTTTAGCAAAATAGCAAAGAGGACTGAGTAAAGTACGTCAGGCTCTAATACAGAACCTGGCAATTCGAAGTCGAAGGAATCTGGGCCAATGTAAATTCCTACTAACTCCGTAGGAGTGTCAGTTTCAGGAATGGTTCGGGTACAGTTGTTTGAACATTTTATGGCATTCGATAAGGAATCTGGATTAGGGTAAACCTTTACTAACTCCATATCAGTGTTAGTTTCAGGAGTGGTTTGGATACAGTTGTTTGAACATTTTATGGCATTCGATAAGGAATCTGGATTAGGGTAAACCTTTACTAACCCCATATCAGTGCCAGTTTCAGGGGTGGTACAGGTGCAGTTGCTTGGGTATTCCATGGTACTCGACTAGGTAGGCACAAAAATTAAGCGAGTGGGGTGCGTTTTAAAGTTAAATATGAAGATTCTGAATAAGATCGGTTAAGGGCATTTACTTCGAATACTAAGAGATATGTAACGTAAAGAGCTAGTGTTACACGAGCGATTTCTTCCAAGATAAAGAGTCAAAAATAGGCGAACTTTCCTCAAATGATATAGTAAATACTGAAGAGGTCGGTAGAAACGTCCATTTCGTCTTCAAACAAAAACGAACGGTCGTCATTTAAGTCTGCGTCAAAGGATAAAGAGGAGAATAGGGAAAAAAAGGAGTCCGAGAGGTACTCTTCTTCTTCAAAGTCGGCCATAAATATATAATAACTATCGAGGGCGTCATCGATCCCGTCATAGATGTTTAGTCGGATCATTAAAACCATAAATCGAAGAGTGAATCCGATAATGTTGAGTCCGTCAAAAAGAGCTTGAGAGACCGGCGAGGTCGTTTTCGAAGTGTTTTTCGCTGCTTCCAAGAAAGAGAGGTAGTGCGTAGAGTACTTGTAGAGATAGTAGATTAGGGTAAAAAGAAAGAAATAGTAGCACATGGTGTTGAAAAACTCTAGTAACTCCTCTTGATCGTCGTCAAAAGTAGTTAGCATCATTGAAGTATAGGCAAAGATGAAGAAAAATGTCTGTAGACCTGCCTCGAGTTGTAATCGAGTTTCTACTGCAATAGAACTTAGGTAGAGTGTAATACGGGTAGCGTAAGCGTCTGATGGGGCGAAAAGGGAAGAAGCTCGAATTACGGAAATTAGAATTAGGCTGTAAACCACAAAGACTCCGAAACATACGATATAGTCTAAAAATTCTACGTTACTAGACCCTGTTGAGTCTTGATAAATGTCAAATACAGAGGCGGGAAGGGCAGACAAAGCTGCTAGGTCCCAAGCTTTTGTTATAAACCGCTGCATTGGCAATACTAGTTCAGGTGCGTAGTATATTAGGATAGCTGTTCAATCTTGAAAATCTGCGTAGAATAAGAACGGGACGTGGAACGAGGAATTTGAAAGTGAAGTTGAGTGATCACGGGATCACATTAAGTAAAGCTCTATTAATGTAGTTGTAGAGCTATAGTCTCATATCGTAGAGACATCCAGTACAGAAAGTTTAACGAATCAATCGAGGAAGAAGTGGGTATTTAGGAAAACGGCAGCCAAGAGCGAGTCGAAGGTACCGTACTCGGATGCGGCAAGTTCGAAAGCGTTGTCTCAGTTAATGGAATCCTCTAATCACAACATGTCAGTGTCAATATAGGAAGCGTATCAGGTGTAGTTGCTTGGGTATTTCATGGTATTCGAATAGGGATTGAAAAAGGTTAATTGAGGGGGAGGTACATTTTGACATTAAATACGGAGTTTCTGGATAAGATCGGTTAAGGGCATTTCCTTCGAATGCGAAAGGATGGATAATCTAGAGGGCTTGCGTTACGCGAGAAGTTTCTTCCAAGGTAAAGGGTTGAAAAAGGGAGGACGTTTTTCAAACGATATAATAAACATTAAAGGAGCCGGTAGAAATGCTAATCTCGTCTTTAAATAAAAACGGACGGTTGTCATTTAAGTTGGTTATAAGTATATAATGGTTGTCGAGGGTTTCGTCAGATTAGCAGAATCGCGAACCGTAGGATAAGTTTGATGATGTTTCGATTAACGGAAGCAGCCTGTCACCAGTTTTCAGAGGGTAAGGTGGTTCTTATATAGATAGCTAGGGACATATACGATTAAAAAGTAACAACGAGAGCAAGTGCAGTTAATATCGTAAGCACGATGCCTAAGTTTCGTACACAATCACGAGGGGTAACCTGTCAACTCAGGTAGGACATAAAACTAATAACTCCTCGGGACAAGAACGAGACTAAAAATCAGAACACACCTATCGGACTGAGGTTATCGTAAAATAGGAGAAAGGGGCGTACCTTTTTTTCAAAACCTTTAAATTTTTAGTAGAAAAATCAAAGCTTTAACCCCATAACTCCCGTAAAGGTGTGAATGTAGTTTAGGTGGTATGCGATTCGATTGTCAGTTTTAGAATGGCTCGTATCGCCAATTCGGTAGAATAAAATTCGTGATCTAGAGTTCCCACCAACACTAATCTTACCCTTTAGACGAATTTTAAACCCTTTAAACTGGTAATCGGGGAAAGAGAATCGAAATAAATGCTGTATTAAGAATTTGAGATATCTGAATAAAATACGAAATTTTCAAAAACTCATACGACTCACCATTGCACAGATTCAATTTGATAGTAAAGTGGGGTCTTTGAGTCGAAATGACGCGGCTACAATAGCAATGGCTTCGTTAGTGAATATACGGTGTCCCAGAAGCTTACGGAAACCGGAAGAACGAACTTCTCACATATAAAAACGGGCGTGATCGTTAACTGTTAAAACCTGCTCGACGAATGGGCCAATGTGTAAGCCCACTTTTCGTCCGGACACATTTTCTGCGAATTGAATTACACACTTGTGAGATCATGCCCCTACGTCCGCTTGGAAGGCGGTTTGGGATATTGAACGTAAGAGTTTTTTACGTAAAAAGTGTTTCGATGCCGGAACTACTCAGGCATTAGATTGCCTTAGCAGTTTAAGCCGTGGACCGAAACAATAGGTTGCAAGTTGATTTTGGATAACCATAGAAGCGGGAAGGGACGAGGAGGTATGAGCCGTCTTACACTTAAGCGATTGGTAGGAATTACTAGCGAAAAGGATAAACTTGAGGAGACGTTTGTCGCTTCAAAGTGAAAATATACTGTTAAGGGGTAACGGGACGGGGACGTTAGCGGACAAAGCGCTAGTATTAGAGTGTAGTTCGGGAATGGGATTAGCGTGGTTTATGTTAACTTTGGACGTGGAGGGTAAATAGGTGCTCACAGATTCGTGCAATTTCGATTTGATCAACAATAATTTCGACTGTTTGAGATGAAATAATCGCAATCGGGACCTGGTTTTAAGAAGTTTACGATTTAGTGTGGAGACCTCGCGAGTCTTACGTAATTTAATCTTTCGGGAGGCGTTGTCATCCCTTAAGTTAGGAAGTAGTATGGGATTTGTTGACTGCTTAAGATCGTCGGATTGCTTCTTGACGGAGCTATGCGTACGTGACCCCTGCGCCTCTCAGATCCGTGATCACTCAGTAAGCGTGTGTTGTAATTGGGGAGAGGGCTTCGAAAAAACTTCAGTAAGAGCCGTTGTTTCAAATTTTTGTAGGTCTTTTCGATTTTGAAGATCTTGCCCAAGTGCATCGTCGAACATTTTTTGTAAGTCTAAATAAGTGTCATGCTCGCGGTTGTATTCACCTAAATCGGTGTGGTAAAGCCCCTCGAGAATATAGTTTCGGTTTTTTAATTGTCGGTAAATTTCATAATCCTCTTGGTAGTTTCGCATTTCAGAGAGAGAGCTCTCAGCCGGTTTAGTAGGCTCGTTGCATTGATGCTTCATAGGGCGACTCGGGGCTAAAGGGGGTTGGGGGGCATTTCTATTTCACGCATAAGAGACGTTTAGGGTATTACGTTTTAATTGTCATCATTTCTGGGCTAGAACATTTTGGCGGATAGGGTTACCTTGATAGTAGTGAACGTTTGTACCCGATATACTATAACTTATGGTCGTTTGGGATGATAATAGCGTGGCCGGGGTATACCTTCTGAAGAGGGGACGCGGAAGTGTGTGCGGGGCAAGGGAAAGTCGAAGATCAGGTGTGAATGGGAGGGGGGTACTGTAGCCGGCTTCCTCGTCAAAAGAATCTATAATACGGGCTAAAACAGGTGTAGAGCGTGCGAATGTAGGAGCGCCAAAACGTTTACATCTGCGGCAAATGGTAGTGGACTTACAGCGAGCACATATCCTAACCCGCTTCGCGTAACGGTTTGAGGACTCATTATTGTTACGATATTTACGCATAATTGAATTTCAGGAAAGTTTACCGAATAAAACGTTAGAGCGTCTAATCCGCCTGCGGAATCAGGGCAATTTTTTACGAAAGAAACCTCGAATTTGGGCATGTCGGTAGAAGTATCGTATGGGGAAATCAAAACGCTTAGGGTCGTTTCGCTTCTTCCGTCACAGAGCGCGGGAATTGATTGTGACAAGATTGCGCTTTTGGTAGTGTGAACTCAAACGAGACGCACCGTGAGATTTTCTGTGGAAAAAAAAGCGGAGTTTGGACACGCTTTGGAACTTGCGCTTTTTATACACTAGTGTGACGCTTCGCCTGGCACATTTACCGAGAGATCGACAACGCTGGAGAGAGCGACACGAAGTACAAATGGAGAACTCGACTTTTGGCGTTAAAGGTGTTTTTTCAATTTCGGTAAATGAGGCTCTTTTTTTTTTACGGAGCGGTACCCCACGGATGGCTCTAAAATTAGTGTTTGACACACCTCGATATCGGCGTGACCACACCATAGGGAATCGTTTGCGACGGTATCGACGTGCACTTACTTTTCGGGGTCGTCACTTTTTGAGCGCTATTAATGAGTAGTGGGCCCTTAGTCGAAGTTGTCGACGGCGTTGTCCTACGGACACGAAGTTGTTTCAGCGTTTGTTGTTAGAAAGTTTTAGTAGAGTTCGGTACTTATTATATGCCTTTTGTGTGGTATACCTCATCTCTTCGTTACGTCTGTAGGCGCTAAGCTCGTCTGATTCGGACAGACGGTTGTCGTTTAATCCTAAATTTGAGAGTCAAAGATCTTTGTCTAAAGCTGCGGCTAAAATATTTTCTAAATCATCATCCCATTCGTCAGTTAGTAAATCGAAATGGAACGGTGACCTTGGGAATATCTGTTCGTCCGGCGAATCATATTCATAGTCATCGTACTCGTCTGACGTATAACCATCCAAGTCAGAAGACTCCTCTTCGGAGGAAGATGAAGAAGATTCTGTTTCAGACGTATCGGAGAAAAGGGAACCTTTAACACGGTCAACCAACCTCTCTTCGTGCCGTAAGGGCCCTAGTCGGTGGGTCGTTGTTTTGGCTAAAGTCCTGTCAAGTAGCCTTAAGCGATTGCCATATCCCTTATAAAACTTCTTGACGTCTAAGCTTCCCCTGTTTTCGGCATTAAACGCAGCGCGTCAAAACCGAGGTCGGCGTCATCTCACGGGTGGGAACACGTCGGTAAACGCAAAAGGGTGTGTATTAGAAAAAGATAATTGCGCTTCTGCAATTTTTCGTATGGGATTATTGGGATGGGTTGGGGTTAAAACTCGATCCGTGCTCCGGGTTCAAGAAAACCTTGCCCCGTAAGTTCGAACAAGTTGAGACCTTGGGGTAAGCGGGAATAGTGGCGAAATTGGAACAGTTGGGACAGAGTCTATTCGTTGATTTAAGCCGACAGGGTAAACTTCTTTAAAGTCGGGTATTCGTTCTTGATTAATAGTACGGCCGAATAGCGCAGCGCTGAGAGTGTAAAATACAAAGATTCGGAACTCATTCGTATGGTATTTGAGGTTTAAGATAAGTTTTTTAAAGGCTTGTTGGATATTGCGGTGGTAATTCATGTCCGTAAACGCTGCTCGCTGACGAAGCTCAACTCTTCGAGAACCTAATAGTTGGCTGTTCAATCTGGGTAGAGTGGAAAAGGAGTCTCTGCAGAGTGTTGGACGAAACAGGAAAGTAGAGAGCTTGAGTTTAAGGAAAGTTGGTGAGGTAAGCATCGTCAGTGAAGGTACGCTCGATAGCGACGACGGTAGTCGAGAGTAGACGACAGGCCCGGTTGACGGGGTTTTGATATAGCGATAGCTAAGATCCGACTGATTCATTAAGGTAAAGAGTTTACTGGTTTGTACTTCACAAAACTGATTAGATCAAAACGAAGGGCGGTATTCAATAGGTGAGGACGTGAAAGTGGCTGTAGTTGGGAGCGGGGGTGAGTGTTTGAAGATAAAAAAAAACGATTGGGACGTGTTTGGAGTTTTGGCGTAAGGTTTAGGGGTTAAGGTTTCACCTTTTCGTCGCCATAGTAACTTAACTTTACGTTTGAAGGTTGATGGTTTAAATTTTCAACCGGATTTATGGGCGAGTGGTCGGTCTTTACCGATAATTCGTTTTTCGGATCTCAACGAATAGTGAAAGGGGGCGGCGTTAGGTAAAACTTTTTGGGCTATTAAGGATTTAGAGGTTTTGGTTTGGGGAACGATAGCAAGGATAGCAGGAATCGAACCCACGCAAGCGGTTTTGAAGACCGCTGTTCTACCATTAAACTATATCCCTCTGAAGACTCTACTTTCGGAGAGTTCGATCACTACTTGATCTTCTGATGGCTTGATTCACGAGTAAAGGTAAAAGAGGGTATTAACAACCCAGTTAACTGCCCCTCTCTCTCCCTAATCACCCGGTTCACAGGTCACTAAAGCCTGCGCGACAAAATGAAGCGCTCCGACGTGTCTGTAGTAGCGGGTCCTGAACTACTAGTTCGGTGTCCCTGATCGACGTTAAGTCGTAAATGGACTGTCACCGCTGTGGTTAATTTTTCAAAAAATATTTGCCTTAACGCTTAAGTTGGCTGGGGTTTTCAAAATTTCGCTCATCGCTACTCTCAAGTTCTCAGTTGATTTCAGTTTGTAAAGTTAATGAGATATTTCACTTCACGTTTATTAGTTACATTTTACTAACTATTCTCAGTAGTGCCGAGTACTCATAGTCAATAAAGAGGCGTTCACACCTTACCCTATGTTAATATCAAGGTATCCACTTAATGCGACGATCCTTACGAATTGGAAATGCAGTAGGACGGTTTATGTTTCGTAACAGAAACAGAGTATCTGGAACGAGAACAACCGAGTTACGCGATCAGTAGTATCTAAAAGAAGACTTAGTTTATGTGTAATCCAACAACAGGTTCCCCTACCATTACCTTGTGTCAACTTCGCCCAAATTATCATCTCGTCTCTAACCCACCTAAGACTCGAGTATTGAGAGACCTTAGTCCTATAAGACAAAGTGTTCTACAGGAATTTCTAACCTTAAGGATCGATGTATAGCGTAAGCCACACAAACACTAAACAGCCTGTGACTCCATGAGGAGTTTCATGCCGTTCACCTCTCGGAAATTTAATTATACTAGGCCAAACTGAAACAAATAGCCCCCAAAAGTACACCTTAGAAAAGGTGCACCCGGCATACGGTCGAGGTTTTATGCTTAACACTAGCTCTACCCTTTCCCTGAGTAAAGTGATTAGCACCCCACATTACCTCGAACGACGAAACTCGACCGCGTAAACTCTCAATTCAGGATTTAGTCCTAAACGTTGAGTTTGGTCGAATTAAAGCTATCCAATGTCGCGTCCCGATAAAGTTTCCAGCCGGAACAACTCTCCGGGCGTGATGGGCGGTGTGTGCAAAGTTTGATAGGTCATTCACCGTAACGTCATGATTTACGATTACTAACGATTCCGACTTCATGTAGACGAGTTCCAGTCTACAATCCGAACTTAGACGATTTTTCGAGCTTTGCTATAGATTTCGCCGTAGCGTCTCTTTGTCTTCGCCTTTGTAGCGCATGTGTAGCCCAGCATATCTAGACCATAATGACTTGACTTCTCCCTAACTCCCGCTAAGTAGGATAAATTTTAAATGATTTGGGTTGCAGGTCGTATCGGACCTGTAACCGCACGTCGATGCACCCCTACATACCGACTGAATACGGTAGGAATAGGGGCACAAATTGACGTTCTCGTTGTTACTTCTAACTTATTTCGAAGAGCGTAAAGAGGAATTTGTAATTTCAAGGGAGGAAAAAACTTTATCCAACACCGAGCGGAGAGTAATATTACAAGCTGATGTCTTCTCTCTCCAGAAAGATAGGCTGCTTTAGTACAGTATGGACCAGTGCGAAATGATTACGTGCCCGCACTCATTTCGCACTGCTTTGAGGAGAGGAACCTTTACGCAAAGGTTCTTCGATTAAGTGGTAACCTAGGTATTCGGGGGTTACAACCTCCCCCCTCCAAAAAAAATACTTAGGGTTAAAATACCCTTGCATGAATCGAAATTCCGCAACAAAGAAGTCAGCGGAGGGTTAAAAAACGAGATTAGCCACTAATCCACCAATCAAAATGCCGGTAGTGGGTGTTTAGGGTTGAAACCCCTGATGCTCTCCTACTACTAGCGTTTCGATAATCTAAGATTTAATAGAGTACTAAAGACCCTCAGATTCCTCAGAGTTGAGTCGCAGGATTACTCCCTTGAACACTGGGGAGGTAGAGGGGGCAAATCTATAGATCCAGGTGTTCGAGTTTTAAGATCCTAAGCTGATGAGGCACTTTCATTTCAAGTTAAGTTCCCACCAAGTAGTGTCACAATAAATAATTCGCGTCATTGGGCGGAAAGGAGGGGGCGCGATTGTGCCTTTAACTTTCCGTTTCTCCAATTAATCGCAAAACAAAATCTTTAATATACGATTGAAGATTAAGTTTAAAAATAAAAATTGTGGTAAGGGTTGCGTTCGTTAAATAACTTAATATTACGCTCTATAGCACGAACTGACGACAGCCATGCAGTACCAACAAATACAAACTTCGTAAAGAAGGGTTAACCGTTGCGTTATTTTGTATTCAGTACACTGGTAAGATTACGCGCGGATTATCGAATTAAACCACACGCTCCACCGTTCATACAAACTCCCGCCAATCTCTTTAAGTTTTGCCTTTGCAGCCTTACTCCCCAGGCGAGGCATTTTCGCGTTAGCTGACACACCGAAATTATATTTCCAACATGTAATGCCCATTGATTCAGGGTACGAACTATTAGGGTCTCCAATCCTAGTCGATACTCGTACTTTAGCGGTTCGAAGTCAGGGTGTAAGTAAAGAACTGCCGTGGCTCTCGAGAACCCTTACAACCTCATAGAATTTTATCTCTAGGTCGTACGTGTTGTTAGCCTCCTTACCCCTCTAGTATTAAGGTATTACCGAATGGTCTGCTATTCCTTTGATTTAAACAGTAATTTCTTAAACGATCTAGCCGCACTTTACGCCTAGTAACGGCGAGTAACGCTCCCCCGTCATGGTCTTACCGCAGCTGCTGGCACCATGTTAGCCCGGGATTCTCTTCAGATTCGTATGTCATTATTCTCATCCGCGCACGAACTTTACAGCTACCTTAGCCTTCACGATTGTTCTAATCTTTCATCCCCGCAAAATCCTGGTTCAAGCTTTCGCTTATTGACCAATATTCTCCACTGCTGCCAACGGCGGGGTATTTTCCATCCCCCGTGTGACTGTCGAGTCTTGCAACTCAGCTAAAAGTTGACGGCTTGTTAAATCCTCGTAAAACAACTACCTACTTTAGTACAATTACATCCGAAAGTGATCTTTCTTTTATTCGACGTGGAGCATTTACTTTTTCTAAAAGGCATGTCGTTGGGATCAAAACGAAATTGTTAAGATCTACAGACAGATTTAGGGTTAGCGTTGACTAGCGTAACTACTCGTAAGAGAGCAGATTACTCATGCCGTTAATGCTCGTCGCTATTCGCCAGCTAGGCAATCTTTCGGGAAGCGTTTCCATACATTACTCACCCTTACACCACAAAGTTATAAACTAACCATGTAAAATTCGCATGTGTCAAGAGATTTTGCTCGCGTTCACTCAGAGCCAGAGTCAAACTCATGATACAGAGTATAGGTATAATCCACTAAGATGTATTTAAAAATCCCACTTGGGGGGGGTGCGTTAGGGTTTTAAAGGCGGAGTTGTTCGGACTACATTTCGTCAACTACTCGATTTACCCCCATTACTCGTCGTCGAATTTTACGTTTTATCCGTCCGCGTTTTTTCTGTTTAGAAAATCCAAAAGGTTTGGGGCGAAGGAACATAACTTCGACAATGTTTAGTTTACGGGTAAACGTAGTAGTTTCGTCTACAATTTGACGTGTGAATGGGTTTTTAAAGGGGTGCGGGAGTGGTCTATAAAGTTTTTCGAGTAAGTTTTCAAACGCAACTGGAACCCCTTTGGAATGGATCGCTAAGTTTTTCAAATTCAGAACGATTAGAAGTTTACGAAGGAAGCGTATTGCGAGTAGTTTGAGGGATTGAAGTTTCTTAATTGATTTTTTACGGCCAAAATACCTTAAGAAGGTTCCGGGGGTAATGAAAAAGTGGGTAAGCCTATAGCGGTAATCTGCAAGAGATAAAATGAGGCGAGAGCCGACGAACTTAAATCGTACTAAATGGGTTACGAGTTTAGCTTGCCGTTCTGCGCTTCTGGCTTGAGCATAAAGTTGCAAAATGGGCAGTTCACAGAAGGCTTCGTAGACGGAAGAAAACGACATTCAGTACTTAAGTCAAAAATGGCTACCAAAGGTGGATAGTGACATAGTGCTAGTAAGTATGGGGGTAACCGAAACCGTCGTAGGTACTAAGGTAGCTACGATTGATGGGCATAGGTCGGAAGGAAAAGATCAGTACCGGTGCTGAACGCGATTCTCAACAGTGACAGAATAGTAGAAAGTGGCAGGTACCGGGACGTTATGGAAAGGTAATTGGGTGGGGGGTGAGATTTTAGAGAGGATGCTATTAGGGGCCGAATATCTCCGCTTTTTACGTCGCATTGATTTTAGAAAAAGAGACGGTTTTAATCTAATGTAAAGTCAGTGTGCGAAGTCTTTACGTCATCTCTGGGGGGTATTTCTAAAGTTCGTGGTGAGCGTATCGAAGATTTGGGAGAGATGGGGAGTAGACCGTATCGGCTGGAGGCGCGATAAGACACTGCGGTATAAGGAACGGTTACGACGAACTGTGTAGAGCGAGATGTTCCTAAAAAAACGTCTTCTCTTTAACACGTGTGGATTGAGTCGGGCTTTAGGGGAAATTATATTAATAATAAATTCAGGTATAACCGCATTGTGAAGAATTTTTGGGAAAAGTTGGATTCGAACCAACGTGAGCTATAAACTAACAGATTTACAGTCTGCCGCCTTCGTCCACTCGGCCATCTCCCCTTAGAGTTACTCTTATCTTTTGAAACGAAGTTAGATAGGTAGGGGCGGCAGATTGCTCTCAAGATCAGGAGTGAAAACGGCAAGTACCCCAGAGGTGCAAGGTACAGCTTATTAATTTATCGTTAAAGAACAGCCTGAAAACTGAGCGTAGTGGCAGAAGTAATATACTCACTCTTCGTAGAAAAAAAGTAGTCTTTTTGAGAACGTGCACGAGCAACTAGTTTGATAGTTGGGAAGGGGAGTAAGGGGTGTGTGCGTGTGTGTACGAGGGTAATCAGGTAACAGGCCCCTAACGCGCTCAGTGGGCAGCCGTTAAATAGTTCGTTACTGTCAGCCTTATGGGCATATTTTGTTGAATAGACAATCCGGATCTATTCGCGTTCAGGTCTTTAAAGAGCTCAAGACGTTCTTTTGAAAAAAAGGGGGTTGATAAGTAGTCTAGGTAAACGTCTGATCCCGTATACGAGGTTTTTGCACTAAGGTTGGAGTTGATCGTAGCGAGTCGCTTCAGAGATACCGAGTTCAAGAGGTGGGTAGAGGAGGCTTTACGATAAGTTCGAGATGAACCAACAGTGGTTACTAAAGTCCGGGTAGAAGCGTGTTGCGCTAGCAAATCTAATTTGGGGTGGGTAGCGGTGAAAGGACGGAAAGGTTTAGACTTAATTACATTAGTGGTAGTTGAGTTTACATGGTAATACCGCACTAGCGACCAACTAAAGCTCGATTCGTAGAAAGTCGTATTTTCGAGGATGGATTTATTAAGGAAAGGTAAACCCGTTTTCAAAGATTGCCCCCAAGAGTACGTCATTGAATTACCATAAACGGCTCTATACAGAGAGTGGGCACTTTCGTGATCTCCCTTAAATTGGGTTAAGGAGTTGGGCAGTCAAAGGCTTCGTGTACCTAAACTTTGGTTATAGAGTCCTGAGGATAACGAGGACTTAAGGGTGTTAAGGTGAAAAGTGGACTTCGGCGAAGAGCGGTGAAGGGGGTTATACTTATAAAGTCAGCGGGTTCACCGAATTAGATGGGATTGGGAATCGAATGACGAGCTTAATTGGGACAATTCGGGATAGCTATTTAACAGATACGTCAATTGAGCTTGGTCTATGGAAGAGAGGTAGAAAAGTCCGTGGACCGAATTTACTGTCGGTAGACTAGGAGACAACTCGACGTTGAGGTTATTTAGGGATCAACGGTTAGATATTGGGGACAAGGTGGCGGTCTTGGGTTTCGAGAACATGGAGTGATCGAACGAGGCTGCGCTGACCTTTAGTCCGAATTCAGGAGAGAGTGACGAAAGTACCTTTAGGCTGTCGCTAGACTGGTGAGGGGCGAAGAGCTCCCCCGAACGGCATCGAGCAAGAGCTGGCCCTAACGAGGACACTGATCTTAAGGCCGAGATCGTTTGGTGAAGCGATTTAACCAGAGACAAACTAAAAATGGGCGCAGAGAGAGGGGCATTGGGGGCGAGTAGTTTCTCCAAAGTCTTAGTAGTTACAGAATCAGAAGTGAGTGAAATGAGAGTGGGTTTATGGAGACGTTTAGGTATAACTACGCGATTAGGTGACAAGTGGGCTGTTGCGTTAGGGAAAGGCTGGGGGTTTCGAGTAAGTGCTATAAAGAGTTCCTCGTAAACGTAGCGAATTGAAAATTCAAACACCTTTAAAAGGCCTATTGAGAGCGCGAGTTGGAGATACGAATAGAGGTCAATTGTAAATCAATAAGCTGTCGAAACAAAGACCGGCGTAAACTTAGGGTCAGAAAGGGAGGATCAGTTAAGCAGGATGCACACGGAGATTATTAGGACTAAGAGCACCAGGATAAGCCCGTATGCCTCGTTCCTGCCCGTTAAGTTTACGTTAACTCGTGCGTAGTTGGATCATTTAGAGTTTCGGAAAGTGAGTCCTAGGTTGGACGTAACCCGACGGTGTTTAGAATCACGTTCGACAAAAAGTCGATTTTGAGCCGTGAGTGAAGGGGGTAGCATTTTGTATTTGATCCACGTATAAATTAGGCTAAAAAGCATTAGGGTGGGGTACTCAAATCACAAATTTGAACCCATAGTACAGGTTAGGAAGGATCTAACGGTAGGGTGTCTATCGAGAATCGAACTCGAAACCTTCTGCTCCACAGGCAGACGCTCTACCTAATTAAGCTATAGGCACCTTAGGGACCTTAATGAGCTTAATGTGATTACGATAGGTTAAACAACTTTACGTAGTTTAGGGATCGTGCGTGTAGGTGCAGTCTCAACACGAATTTTAGGAAGAAGTACTGCGTTAAGTAGGAGTCTGAAAACGCCGGAATAGGGTACGACACCTGTCAAGGGGAGTAATTTATCGGTGTCAATCCGACCATGAAGACATGGCGGGCTCGTACGTAGTTCAAAAATCGAGTGTGGGTCTTGATGTCGACTACGATCAAAAAGTCTAAGTTACGTTCGATAAGCGCATCCGCCACTTCGTGAACGAACTCTCCGTGAGCTAAATCGCTAAACATAAGGAAAGGTTGGGTGTACTTATAAAGTTTGTAACCCCTCTTGTCCCCTTGTCAATTAAAAACTAACGACTCTTCGAGAAAAAGTCGACTACCCATTAGTTGTGAATAGGATTCGACAAAAAATAAATTGAAAACGAAGTTGTAAGAATCGACTCATCGGTTAAAGTAGCAGCGTGGGTTCACTAAAGCATTAGAACTGGAATGCGCAGATGTTGTTAAAAAGAAGAGTCGAAAGTCTCGATGGATGGCGAAGTGCTCGTTACTCTTCGGGCGCATCACAGCCCATGACTGTAAAAACAATCCTCACAATTTGAAACTTGATTGATGTTCCGTTTTTAAATTCATAGGAGGGTTGGAAACCGGCGTCGGGTTGAAGTTATTTCCATGGCGAGGCAGTCTCGTATGAGACCTACGGTAGTGCTTGGAAGACAACCATCCGATTCGGCGGAATTCCAAACCAGCGAGTCTGGTCCACAGAACACGGTTCGGTAACGTTGTTGAAATACAGCTCAACGCGGTGAAAAGGTTAAGGTAAAGCAACGAAAGTATGGGGATGGACGAAGGGTTTTTAAGTCTCGGGGGGGAAATATGTCAACCGGTTCAGAGGGGCAAAATGAAGGTGACGGGATTCGAACCCGCAACAATTCGGTTAAAAGCCGAAGGCTCTAACCATTGAGCTACACCCCCGTATTTTCTTAAAAAGAAAGAAATAATTATATCGTAGGTTTGGTGTTGTATAATTTTAAACTCCGGGATTTAAAAACCGCTCATCCAAAACATATATTGTACTCATGATCTATGATTCACCTATACGAAAACTTGTAGTGAAGCTTCTCGCTTTATATTGACTTCAGCGATTATCTTTTCCCAATGTAGCTTTGCAGCGTGCCTGAAAAAAGACAACTGCTAAACCATTGATTAGTCCATCCCAGTCCTCTCGTACTAAGGCAAGATTCTACGTATTTTCCTCTTAACAGCAGATAGGGACCAAACTGTCTCACGACGTTCTAAACCCAGCTCACGTACCATTTTAACGGTAGAACAGACCGACCCTTGGAAGATTATTCTCAACCAGGATATGATGAGCCGACATCGAGGTGCCAACCAACTCCGTCGATGGGAACTCTTGGGAGTTATTAGCCTGTTATCCCTAGCGTACCTTTTATTCGTTAATCGATAGCTCTGTCAATGGATTGAAACTATCGGGTCACTATGGCAGGCAATGTTACTTGCCCTTTCAAAATCTGTAGATTCTGAAATCAAGCTTAGTTAAATCCATTGCAATGAACGCATCCAAGTATGCTTTACTAAACCTTTGCACACCCCCGTTACTTTTTAGGAGGTCACCGCCCCAGTGAAACTAGCATCCTTGCACTATAATGACAATTAGCTAATTTAATAGCACGTTTGGTTGCCATTAAACTTCAACGCTGTTCGCACACGGTCACGGGGCAATTACCCTACCGCGTCACGGTAGACATATGAAGTAATACAAGGTTCTAGTAAAGGTGCATAGGGTCTTTCCGTCCCGCTGTTCTTATTAGGCATTTTCACCTATTCTTCAATTTCACTGGATTATAGCTGGAGACAGTGAGGCAGTCGTTACGCCATTCATGCAGGACGGAACTTACCCGCCAATGAATTTCGCTACCTTCGGACCGTCAGGGTTACAGCCGCCGTTTACTGGGACTTATATCAACAGGCGAAACCTGTAATAGTTCATCTTGCAGCACTGGGCAGGCGTCAGACTCTATACATCATTTTACAATTTAGCAGAGTCCTGTGTTTTTAGTAAACAGTCGCCACCTCCTCTTTTTAGTTGCAGTGCCATAAGTAAAAACCACCCTTATCTAAACTTAATAAACGTCCCGTAAAGGGGTATTTATTAAATTGCGGGAAAATGGTCTCATCAGATAATCCGTTTACATTTTACTAGCCTCCGAATTTTTCTAGAATTACTTGAAAAATTCTTTGGCCGCAAAGTAACTCTTTTTTTAAGGAGTGGGCGTATGTAAACAGGTATCTAGAGACCCAGGGATCGTACTATATGCTACTGCCCTCCTTATCCCGAAGTTACAGAGTCATTTTGCCGAGTTCCTTCAACTATATTATTCCATCGCCTTAGTATATTCTACCCATCCACCAGTGTCAGATTTCATACGGTCTACTAACGAAAAACAGCAGTAAGCCTCCCCACGGCCCAATTGCAGGACGTGAGTAATTAAATTAAAACTTATGTGTAAGTTTCCGAACTGAATCAAAACTTAGGCATAAGTTTCCGAACTTAATCAAAACGTAAAAGGATACATTAAAGACCCGTAGTTAGCCTCCGGTTCTATAAAGAACTGGTAAATTTTCGTTAGTAATAACTAGGTTTGTGCGGCTTCGGTTAGAAGCAGATCTTTAGAGATTATCGGTAGAAAAAATAGTAACAAAAATTGCCCACTTTCGCCAAACTGGTGGGACGATAAACTCTTCTTACCCACTCAAACCTGTAAGGGACTCTAAGAGAGTACCCTCTCCTTAACGCATTTAGTGGCTTACGCTAAAGTTAGGGACTTAAGGGGCGATTAAACTTAAGTATGCCAAAAAAGCGGACCTAAGGTAATCACGTAGAATCCCGCTCCACCTGCAGTAACGCAACGGCCGTACTTTTTTCGTGTGAAATCTCTATAGACACACAAATACAACTAGCTTGTAGCTTTATTTCGAGCTTAAACTTCTTCGACGTAGCTCCTTTATGGGTTATCTAACTCCGCCAAATCGGTCTAATGTAAAACTAAAACCATTGATTACCCTTTAAACATACGACCTTAGTCTATTTTTTAGGGGTCGCCTCACTCAATCAAGTTTTCCCTGTGATTGAAACTTTAGGATTTACGGCGATAACGAATCTCACGTTATTTAACGTTACTCATACTAGTATTATTGAAATCGATCTCTCAAATTAGTTTAACAACTAATCGTCAGCGAGCTACGAAGCACTCCGCTACCAAGTCTTAACTTCCGTTGTTTCGGTTGACCCCTTAATTGTCTCTACATTATCGAAACAAATCTAACGTTACTACTTTTTTTCACTGTAGCATGTTAACCCAGTAAGCTGTTACTCTTTTTTTAATGAATGGCTGCTTCCAAGCCTATCCCCTAGGTGACGTGTTAGACTTACTTCTTTCAAATTAGGGGTCATTAAACACCTTAACTCACGGTCTGGGCTGTTTCCCTTTCGACGTATCACCTTTGCGCGAACACGTCTGACTAGAAATATTATTTTAACTACATTTAGAGTTTCTGAAAACGTTGCTCAATTTTCAATTGCTTAGTTCAAAGATTACTTTACCTTAGTTAAAAAATCATTTCCGTACTACTAAAATAATTTTCGCGGAGAACCAGCTATCACTAACCTTGATTGGCCTTTCACCCCTAACCACAAGTCTTCTCAGAATTTTGCAACATTCACGAGTTCGGCCCTCCAGCGTATATACCTTCGGCCTGCTCGTAGTTAGATCGGCTAGTTTCGGGTCTAATAGTAAAAACTTTTTATTAGTTTCTTTACGCCTACGTTTAAGTTTAAGCTTGCTTTTACTATTAACTCACTAGCCCATTATGCAAAAGGTACGCTATTGCTTAAGCTTTAACAGTTTAAACACTAAGTTTCAAAATCTTTTCGCCCAAATTTAAAAAAATGGTATAAATTAATCTTTTCACCGTTCATTCACACTACTTTTCACTATCGATATTAAATTATATAACCTTAGAAATTGACTTTCCTGTCTTCTCTCGCAGAAGTTCATTTTACGAAGTACTCATGTTAGCCCGAAAACACGTCGGTAGGTTAGGGTGGGTTAGGGGTGTTTAACTTTGTTAACTTAATATAAGCGTTGTCCTGGTTCAAGATATCCATACGAAAGTTAGACATAAAAAAAACAGGGAGGGAAGTGAGGGCAAAGCGGGTAAATCCAATTCTAATAAAATCGTTGTATAAGAGATTCCTAAATTGTAATGGTTTTTTAGGCCAGTGTGCGTAAGGCTCAGGGAGAAAAAGTTGATTGACGGCGTATTGGAAGTCGTTAAGAGGTTTCAATTTTGGGACAGGCGAGATTTTAGGGTAACGTCGTTTTGCGACATTTCTACAGCTAAGCCATCTAACGTAAAAATCTCCTCGAGAGTGAAAATAGGATTCGGTAAAAGAGTAAACGGGTTGTAACTGTTAAAATTCGATCACGTGTAGACCGAGAGGTCCTCAGTGGAAATGCTAACAAGTAAGAATGAAAGCAGCAGGTGGTGTGTAAAGCTGCTAATGGAGGCGGATCGCAAGGAGAGGGTTAAAATTCAAATTCAATTGACAGACAACACAAGTGGCACGAGAGGTAAGAAATAGGTACCGTTAGGCACGTTATAACATCAGATGGTGATTAATACGAAAAGGAATAAGTTTGCGGGCTGAAGTGAATTTTCAAAATTGAAAAGGTTGAGGTTCATAAAATTTCAAGTGAAATAGTTTAGTAAGGGACGGTAGCTTCAAAAAATTCAATAGGAAATGGTGATCACTAATAGAAATTGTAGGGGGTGTACGGGGGGACGAGCGAAGTTCTCTGCTCTAAAGCGGGTGGGAAGTCCCTTGAAGTCTTGTAGTTTGGATATTAGATTTAGTAGCATTAGGCAGGCTAAGGTTAGGGTAGTTATAACCTCTAGAGAGAACAAGTTGTTATTGAAGAAAAAAAAGAACTTTGAACCAAAATTGTGCGAAACTAGCTCAAAATTAAGTTGTATAAAAAAATACGAGCTGATGAAACATAGTGTAAGGAGGAGGTGGCGAATGTAAAGCCGAACGCTACGTAAGACGCTGAGTGAGGAATGAGTGAAGAGTAATGCTATCAATGAAATCTCCAAGCCAAACGTTTCAGAGGAGTCCCAATTTCATCATCCACCCCACGTTCCCTCTTGCAAAGCCCATCAGCTGCCTAAAAAAAGTGACAACAGGTTGGTGGTTATAACTAATCACGAATTTCGTAAAGTTAAGTTTGTCAAAAACGAGAGGGCAAAAGGAGTTTTAGCAAAATAAGTGTTCGGCGAAATGGTCGAGAGTGAAAAGAACAGCGAGACGCTAAAGTAGAATATGAGAGGATGGTACTTATTGAGCGCGTTAGTTAAGAGAGTGTTAAGGGCTCACACACCATAAGATAAGTTAGAATCTAGTAGGTTGAGGGGTGTGAAGTCGTGAAGCTCAGTTAGGTACAACGCGAAAAGAGTAAGAAATCAAATGGTTTGGGTAGGTGCAAAGCTATGCTGCTTAAGTACTGAAATTGAGAAGTGTAAGAGAAAAAAGTAGGCTGGCAGATACGTTGCACTTGTTCATCAAAAGTAGTGTGACTCAATATAAGGACTACTGCTGTGTGCGCGGACTAGAGAGTCGAGAACTGGGCTGTATCCAGTCACTAAGGCTATGGGTAGGGTAATGATTAGAAGCAAACCTAGAGATTTTGTAACGTAAAATAAGAACGATAGCTCTCGAAAAAACAAAATTAGTCGAAAGTGATGGGTAAAGGTGTTAAAGTTCAGATAAGATATAAGCTAGTCCGATTTCACCGAAATGGTCTAATCATAAAGTGGCAAACGTAGTAGCTCAAGCTAACGGGGCGTGGGTGGAATGCGGTTCAGATATCACGTACAACTCAGATATAATACTAAATCAATAGAAGTTGTCGTGAGGGGTTAGGAAAACGGTAGGGAGGAAGAAGAGGTACTCTAAAGAATGCCATCCTCCCATAAAAAAGAGTATGAAGTGGACTGAAGCAATTAACAGATGGAAATACTCACATAGGTAAATAAGTAAAAGAGCTCCTCCGCTATATTCCGTAGCGTAACCTGCAACAACTTCCGCTTCGGTTTCTGAATGATCAAAAGGCGTACGTTTAGACTCAAGTATGAAGATTACTATAAAACCCGAAACTGCGGGACCGTAAAGTAGAGCAAATCAGTGGATATTTTGCATTATTACAAAATCATGGAAATTTGCCGACTGCGATGTGAGCACTAGTAGACTGTACACAACTGTAATGAAAATATCTAAGGAAATGACGTGGACTAGTGCGCGTACAATCGCAAGTATAGCGTAGCGTGACTGACTTAAGAGCCCTACCACGGAGAAGAATATGTTGCCGAAGAGTATTAAAATTAAATGGTATAGTACCATTGAATCGACTCCGTCAAAGATAAACATGGAGGGGCCTCAAACAAAGTTTTGGGTGAATCATAGTTGAGAAGTTCACATTAGGGCCAAAAACACGGGCGCTAAGGCCGTAGTGGGACGGGGAATAAAAAAGATTTCTTTTGAGAGAAATTTAACTAAATCGACGGCAATCTGGAAGGCGCCGTTACGTCCCATAAGTACGGGACCCACACGACGCATTACGTAAGCAAAGACTTTTCGCTCAGTTAGGGCAATAAATAGAAGGAATAGGATAGATAGGAGGGATATTAATAATCCAGTTTCACTCATCGTTTATTAAAGAAAAAGGGCAAACAACGCTAGTAGGTTTAGAGACGCTGTAACTAAAAGGAGAGCAGTTATAGTAGCATGCAGCATTAGGGAGACGTTTGAGAATTCAAAAACGGCCCGCGTAGTAGAGGGTCAAATAACGAGTAAGTTATAAAATTTAACGGCAAAGGTAAATAAAACCCGTTCGCTAAAGAGGTACGATGATACGATTAAAAATTTACGTATTCATTTATCCGCAATTTTTTTCTGAACGAAATCGATTAGAAAGCCGTCTTGCCAAACGTTGTTGTTTATCGCATAATATCGGGTTAGCGGTTCGAGATTCCCGACTAGGGTTGCCGTTAATCGAGTATTAAAGGTTTTAAGGCGTAATAAAAAAGATGAGTACGTTCTAGTTAACGTCAAAAGCACAGCAACGGGCATTTGGACCCAAACAACCCTTAATTCAAAAACTTAGTATTGTCACAAAAGAGCGTGACGATTAAAATCTATAACTAAACTTACGAACAGAGCCGCGAAGAAAAACGAAATCAACAATACATCATATAACCCTAAAAAGGTTAGTGTCGAGACTAGGGGGAAAAGAAATATCAACTCAATATCGTAAAGTAAGAAAAAAATACAGATTAATAGAAACTGGACGGGGACGCGGATGGGTTTTTGTGTTGTCGGACGAAAACCGCATTCGTAGAAATCACGACGGGCGACTTTTAAGAATCCAAACCTTTTTAGAAGATCTCTGAAACTTAAAACGTTGACGACGTTATAGATAATGAAGCCTAGGATAGTAACGGTAAATATAGCAAAAAAGATTTCGAAGTCACCGATACTGGATGTTACCTATAAGAGCTAACTTTTCCAGTCTTTTTATAAATTATTTGGCGCGCAAACCGAACCCCCCGTCCCGTGAATATATTTATAGGTTTTACGTGTTTTATAGCATGCGCAGTCGTGAAAATGTCATGTTTAGATAAACCGAAAAGGAGGATTTTTGTTTTAGATAAAAAGGTGACGGAAGTGGCATGAGCGTAAACGTAAACGCGATGCGCATATCCAAATTGGGGGGCTATTGTGTTTCGTTTATTTTTATACATATAGTATCCTTTTCCTTGAAATCGTACTTTAAAGAAGATGGGACGACTAAACCGAGCGAACAACTCAACTAATAGACGAAGGTAGGATTCGTAGCAGTAGGTTGTATTGTGATGAGAGAACGAGAAGGTCATGATCTGAGAATCGTAACGCATGTTATACAAGTTAACGGGTAAGGCACAGTTGAGATAGTAAATGCCTCTATAAAGATAGACTTTAATAGATTCTTGGGTACAGGTTCGGCTTCTTAGGGCTATCAAGTTTCATTCATGAGGTAGACGTAGGTATGAGGTAATTTGGGGGTTAGGGTTACGTGTTAAGAGCCGTTTCCCCACTTTACGGTTTTTAACATTGATTCTGTGATTATGGTTTTTGTGAATTCGTTTCAGATTGGATGTCTTTTTTCAACCATATCACATAGTAGTCAAAAAAAATATCGAGCGGTGCTCAAGGTTAATAGACCGTGTGGAGAGTCTTAAGTAGTGTTTTTCTGAAGCGCTGGTAAACAAACTTATGTACAAAATTTCGTAAACGATAAACCAGGTGTGCACTTTTATTGAATAGGAGGGTCTCTAACGACTTTTCCAAACGCTGCTGGAAAGTTTTAGGGCGCTGAAATTGTATATCACGAATTAATCACCTCAGAACTACGAGTAAACGTTTATAACGAGGAACGTACTTTCAGATGATTTCGTACTGACCGCTTTTACCCCGAGAATGACGGCGTTTAAGCTTATTAACACGTTGTACGAAGAGGCTAAAGGTGGGGTGGTATGAATAAATTTCGTGAAATAAGAGATCACTAAATCAGTCATAGGATGCAGTTAAACGGGATTCGGGCGAATAGGGTTGGCCGTACTTAGTAACAAGTTCTGGAAATTGTAAATCGCTTTGGGGGGCGGATAACGTACAGAAACTGTTATCTCATCGAATCCGACGCTGGACAAAAAGCGTATACATAAGTTCCCAACGAGCGGACGTGGGAAGCACTGAACAGTTTCGGATGTGGTTACGTGAGATATTTAGGGCGGAAAGGGAGTAAGACTTAGAGACCGAATAGCGCCTACCATGACGTGTCAACATTGATATTAGACGTAATCGGGGATTCGAGGCTGTTGAGGAATGTGCAAACTTCATCTTAGTTAAACAGACCGGTATGTCGATCATTTGGGAAGTAAAAAACGAAACTAGAGTAGTCGAACGTCCTCTAACAACCGATTCAAGGGCTGTATCAACGTCGTCGATTATGTTCTCTAAATAAAACCGTTCGTATCACTGTGTTTGCGCAAGATCTCATCGATTTATTAAATGTTTTTCGTTTTTAAAGGGCTTCATGTAAGGTCGCTTATTGAGGTTATTGGGGTATAAAAGGGGTGAACGGAGGAAATAGGCAGATTCAAGGCTAATAGGTACGGGTTGGATTTTATCCTTCTCGTTGTTTAATCTCATAATTTTTATTAAAACGCGTAGGGGGGTATAGGAGCTGGTGAACGTGCAGCGGTTACTTGTTGTAAAAAGTTTAATTTGGTTAGGTGAGAATTTGTAACGGCTGAATCAAATAAGGGGACAGCGGTATACGACAAACGCGAACGTTTAGCTCGTTTGTTTCGCTGCTTATCGGGTTGAAATCAGTAAATGTTGATAAGGATTCAGCTATCGAAACGGAGCACGCTAACGCGTGTTTGAAAGACTTCAGAAGCTGCGAGCCTAACGCTTGTCGTGTAGGATTCAGAAGGGTCTCGGCCCTCACTTGTTACTCATCGGTAATAACGATAAATACTGAGGTAAGTCGGTTGGGGAGAGGTTTTGTACCAAAATCATTTTTGTGAAAAAACGGAGCTTCGCACTGTACCGTACTGAATATATAGTTGAACTAGGTCAACAATAACCTTGTCCTGTTGGACATATAATGAATAGCGCACATCGGAATATCAAAAATGGTGTCAAAAGGAACTTAGTCCTCATCTACTTACACACGGGTTACTCATGTTTCCCAAATTTTAATTTATCGGGCTAGAGCGATATGATAAACACAGCCGCGAAAAGGAGGAAGAAGGCGAAGGTTTCGACGAACGCAAAACCTAGGGAAGCGTAATTAAAAACCATATCTTCGGTTTCAGGAGCAAATGCGGTTGCGTTGACAAGGGCTGAATAAATTAGGCCAGTGGCGATGGCACAACCAGTGATCGGGACAAATACCATTGCGAATGCAACAAGTTTTGCAGCTTTAACGAATAACAAAACGTCACTTGTCGGTGTTTTATGCACGTTATTCGAGTTTGACTTTGACTTTTAACGTTAACGGACGGGTAACTTGTGCGTCTAAACTTAGGCTATCCGAAAATGGGTTCTATAACATTGAAATTAACAGGGAGGGGAAGTTTATAAGATCCTCAAGTAACACTGAGAATAGGGGTCGGGTATTCGCAATTCACATGTACTCAATGGGTAAGCGTCAGTATTGTATCAGTAAACTGAAAGCCGCTAAAAGTAGTATAAAGAAGAAAAAATAAAAGAATTGACGTAGGCTGGCGATGCAATAGGTAGTGTAGGTATAGGTGACTTCTTGAGTTGTATAGACTCTTCGTAGCAGAGTTAGTCAATAGATGTAAAGTGCGAACAGGGTCAAGAAGAACATTATATGAAATAGTAAAAAGGCGCTGGCAAAGGGCCCGTCATTTTTAAACCATAGTACCGTAGTTGACTTATGGTAGGAAAAGTGGTCCCGCTTTGCGTTTCCCCAAGATCACTTGTTTGGCTCGTGGCTCAACTGAATATAATCAATTAATCGAGTCTGTGAGTACCAATTGGGATCCGTAAAATAGCCGAAAAAAGTCATCATGAAGTGTGTGTAGAGAAGATGTGACAGAAATAGATTTATTACTATGATTAAGAAGAGTGACTTGCGTCAATGGTTTAGACCTAACGACAATTGTAGGTAATAGGAAACGTAAAGCGCTACTGAATAGGTTGCAATAAATTTAAAGAGGAAGACTCGGGAATATCAGTTTCATCACGACACGACGAGGGGGAGGACGTAAGAAATTTCATGATAAAAGGGGGTTATGACGAAGAGAGCTGTCGCTCCTAACGACATAATGTATCACCCTTCAATTAGTCAAAATGTTTTGTACCAAGCGGCTCAAACTCGCTTATCACGACCTGTGTAGCTACCGTACCTACTCGTAATGAGATTTTCAGCAATTCAGGCGAAGGCAAAGATAAACATAATTCATGATTGAACTAAGCTTCATTCAATGGGCTCTCATAGCGGCTCGTCATCAGTAAGTAATGCGTCAAAGGAGAAAAGTACGAGTAGTCCACGCAAATACGTGCTACCTTCACCTAAAGAGCGGTGGAATGAGTTAAGCATTCAGAAGACTAAGCGTAAGGTTGTGGAGTAAAAGAGGTATAGGCTGGAAACAAGGGTTGAAAGTGAGAGGGTTCGGTCCTTAAATAACAGGTCAAAGAGGGGGGTTTGGGAGAAATTTTTAAATTGAGAGCTCCTTGATTGGTTCTTAACTGGTAAGTTAAGGGCCTGCTGGAACCCGTAATTTGGAAAAACTGAACCGTTTCATAGGTCAGAAACTAAAAATTCGGTTCGGTTAGGACGGATTTGGTCAAACCTCAGATGGAGGAAAAAAAATTTTATATTGAAACGCTGTCGTATGCAAAAACTTCGTAATTTGGCAAACAAAGATTTTATAAACAAATGTTGAGGATAAAACGTAAGGCCTGGGTGAACGTGACTCTAGTAGTTAGTTAAAGTAGTTAGGGAGTGGGTTACTACACTCGCCATCTAGATATATTTTCTAACACGTGATCAGTTTTACTTTAAGATTAGTGGACCTTACTTTCGCAATATTATATATATATATAGGTGAAGGGCGTTACAAGAAATAAAAAGGCACTAGAGGACGGTGAAAGCAAGTGTGACTAGTGTAAGTGTGAATGCAAATAAAAATTGGACTCGTTTTCGCAACACGAAGAGGGTTGAAGTGGGCATTGAGTAGTAGTTAAGGCTTTTAAAGTGCTGTTTAAGCTTTATTACTTGAGTAAACGGAGTTAAGGATCTCATAGTGGGTAGGTGTCAACAGCGGTAGCGCTAACAAATAACAACTAGTAGTAAGCCACCTATTTGGTTCCTTAACGCGTCTTTGTGCGTCATTAGGCCTTTATCAGTTTCTAGGATATAGTAAGAATTGGGAGTGCTGTTATGCAGTGTTCTTATTGTACTTAAACGGAAACGATGCCTGCTGTTAGCTCTTGTATAAGTTTGGATTCGTCGGAGGTATTTTCGGTGACGAGTGTAAGCTGGAAACACGCGGTGAGAGGTAGCTGAGACACGGTGAAAGCGGCGAACCACGTTCATACGAACAAGTAGGTTAGCTAGGGCTTTAGTTTTCGTTGTTAATCGTATTTCGAAAAAGAGTTTTTTTTGGGAGGCAGTTATCTTTAATTGATTTAAAAACTGAGAGTAGGAGTTTTGAACCATTATTGGAAACACGGGACTCGAACCCGTACTATCTAGACCCAAAATCTAGCGCTTTACCGATTAAGCTAGTTTCCATTAAACTTAGTTTCCCGCGGGTAAGTGAGGCTGGGGCGCTTACTTGTTATCCTTTTGGGAAGCTAAAGACCTTAGGAGGTGAGTGGTTGATTTTGTACTGTAGAGAAATCAGTACGCATCTGCATACGGCGATCTCGCTAATCGAGCACATAGGGGAGAAAGGAGGGGGTTAAGGATGAATCAGAACAAACGTACATTACGGAGTGCTTCCGCAATTGTATGGGTGATAAGGAAGAATCAGGTTCAACGGACATTAGATCGGCGTAAGGTCGCTTGAACTAATCCTGAATAAAGCAGCGAAGAGCTGAATAACGAAAGTTTCACTATTTGCAGTACAAATACAATGACGACGAAAACAATACTTTTCAAATCTTTAGTTAAGCCATTTGCTTAATTACCTTATCAAATTAAGGTGGTGGCTAACGTCAACACAAAGACGCTTAACACCAATCCTAAAAATTTAATTCATCCCATTTTGGTCAAAAAGTCGTACCTGTAACGTGGCACACCTCCGCGAATAGCTGAAAGGAAAACTAGACAAAGGGCTAACTTTGCGGTAAAAACAAAAGTGTAATTAGTGGAATAAGAATATCAAAATGAGTTCTTAATCGAACACGGTATAGCATCGAAGAGGAGTAATCACGACTCGAGGTCGGGAACTATGGTCAATACCTTTGTACTAAAAAGGAGTAAGTTGTCTAACACTTTATCTACCGGTTACTGCTAAAGAAATGTTTGCGAAGACTGTCAATGTGTGACGTTGTGAACCCACGTAGCGAGCGTCAAAACACGGAAACTAGGGACAACCTCTTTACTTGATTTGAAGACGACGATTTTTCACCTTTCGAAGAGATAGAGTCTGCGGGGTTGGATTTTGAAAATAGGAAGACTGAGAGGGCTGAATTCCGTGAAAATACTTGGTTGTTAAGGAAGAGTAGACCTAAACATAAGAGACCAAAAGTGTCTGCAGTTTCTTGAATCGTTAACAGGGTGTTGAGTGTGTATGCGTGGTGTCAGAAAGTGAGGGAAAACGGAGCCTCTAAAGAGAGGTAGAGATAGGACTCATAGTAAGTTCATATAGCTCATAAGCTCATAAGCTGAGGAGGGGCAAATTAGCCCTTATCAGCTAGCTCGGCGTATTGCCGGTAAGAATGAAAAATACGTTTTACGGCGAAAGATAAAACGCGAGTAGCGTACACGACGTAGTACACTATGATTCCTACCAGATTCGATACATCGATTTTGTATCTTGTTTCGGGAGGATTGTCGTGGTAAATGACTTAGTCCAAAATGGGCGACGTAGCGGTGAGCCAAAGGTGTATGTTGAGATTTAGTGATGGTTCGTAGTAAAACTCGACGTAGTTCGGTTTTAATAAAAAGTTTGCGACGCAGTCCGTCTAGAAGTTTTCATTGGTGATGGCGTGTCATGACGGGGGGGGGGATTAACGATCGACGTCACCAAAGACTATGTCGATAGAACCTAAAACTGTAACAAGGTCGGCAAAGTAGTGTCCCTGTGACATTCGTGACATAATCTGCATGTGGTGGTATGAAGGTGTTCTAATTTTACAGCGGTAAGGAGTGGCCGTGCCATCAGAAACAAGTGAAACTCCGAATTCTCCTTTAGGAGCTTCGACAGCTTTGTAAACGAATCCTCGAGGTACTCGAACTCCTTCACTGTAATGCTTGAAGTGGTTTATCAAATTTTCCATCGTAGTATATTTCGTATTGTGATTTAACTTCGATGATTCGTGGGGATAAAGAAAATTTGTAAACGGAGTTAAGGGTTGACGGACTGAGTTGTTCAGGGACAATGAGGTTAGGTTGGAAAGGATTTGAAAAACGACGTTTAGACTTTCGTACATTTCACGGATTCGTATTAGGAACCGGTCATAACTGTCGCCTCTCTTCCCTAAATAACTTTGAATCGATAAGAATCAGTAGTGTGCGTAAGTTTCTGATCGTAAAAATCGTATATCTTTTTTTATGCCGGCGCTACGAGCCACTGGGCCCGTAGCTCCCGCGGATAGGACATCGGTTGGGCTGATAGACCCGACGTTGACTAAGCGAGACTTCCAAATCCGGTTTGTGGTGGTTACTGTAAATATTTCAGTTAGAGTCTTGAAACAATCGCGAGCAAACAGCGCTACGTCTAAAAAAAATTGGTGATTTAGTCCCGTTCAATCAACGTCGTTCGGACGATAGAACGCTGCGTGCATTCTTGCGCCAGAAACCCGCTCGTAAAACTCCATTAGACGTTCACGTTCTTCGAAAGCTCAGAAGACAGGTGATAAATTACCCACGTCCATCGAGTGGCATGAGAGGCAAAGGAGATGATTCATAATCCTAGTGAGTTCGTCGAATAGTACTCGCACTTGAACGTAAAGAGCGGTGTAGGAGGTGGTCTTAGTTAAGGATTCGATTGCGATGCAAAATGCATGTTCTTGGGTCATCATCGAAACGTAATCGAGTCGATCGAAATAAGGAAGAGCTTTGAGGTAGGTTCTGTATTCAATTAATTTTTCGGTTCCTCGGTGGAGAAAACCGACATGAGAGTCTGCGCGTTCTACTAGCTCCCCATTTAGCTGTACAACAAGGCGTAGAACGCCGTGGGCAGCAGGATGTTGAGGGCCGAAATTTAGAACGAAGCTTTTAACACGTCGTTCCGAAAGGGAGTTTTGGGAGAAAACTGGCTGTCAAAAATTAAAGACATTTGATTGCATAAACAACGCTAAGTTACGTGTTTCGATCCAGAAACCGATTTTAGTTGCACTAGGTCACGTACTTTCAGTTATACATATTCAAGATAAGGGGATCGTAAATAGGGTATTGCGCGTCATCTGAAAGCGTGTCAGGTAAGCTATCACGAAGTACAAAGATCGAGAGGGTAAAAAAATCAACTTCGACATTTTGAGGGACGTCTCGGTAACTAAATCGTAGATCGAAAAATCAATGGGGGAGGGGTCGGGTGAAGCGCGAATGACGATTAGTTCCTGAGGGACGGTGCTTGCTGTAGAACACACGATTCACTCGATTTTTGCGAAAATTGGATCAGTACCTTAATCACTTTAGGGCTATGTAGAATCTCAGGTTAACGGTTAGCTGTAGAAAATCGTTAATGAAAAGATTAGTAGTTTTATGGTGAACTAGGCGGCCATTTAAAAAAATATGACCAGAGGAGAGCGCGTCGTCTACACATCAGTAATCCGGCAGTAGGTGCGAGGACATTAAGGTTTGATCAAGAGCCATGCAAACGTATTCTTGCGAAGCGTTTCGTCATTTAAGATATAATTGGGTTAGTTTTGGTGATAATCGATATTGATATCGACAAGGGCAGCCGATTAACTCACGGATAGAAGTTCGCGCGATTCTCCATATCCGCCCATATCCAGGTTTAAAACGAACTCGTCGGATTGAGGAGTTTTCGCTCGGCAAGTAAGAGTTGCTAAGCTTTTTGGCGAAAATAGTTTTGAAAAAATGAGAGGGGGTAGCGGTTGCTGCAGAAGAGGACGGGAGTGACAAAGGGTAGGCTACACTTTTTAGAAGAGCCGAAGCGTTTGAGTGAAATTTTAAAGAGGCCTCGCTAAACCGTTCGACTCGTGAGTCCAATAGCTTTTTTTTGTTATTGATCGCCCTAAAAGCGCGAACTTTCAGAGTGTTTGCGTCTGGAAATATATGATATTTGCGGTGAAAACTATTGGCTACACTGAGGTCTCCAGTAACGAGATCGAACCGGGCGTCGAAGGGGCTAGAAATGAATTGGATAAAGAAAAAAGGGCTTCGGGTAAAGGTTATGGAATGCGAAGGTCTGAGCGCGAATAAACGGGTTTTTTGGAAAGGTGAACGGGGATTTACTCAGTTAAAGATTCGGCTTCCCGTTAATCCTAGTGGATTAGGTTTGTTAAATGAGGGTAGTCCTAGGGTAAAAGGAGGATTGAGGTAGGTAGAAGGGGCAGTGAAAGTCAAAAATAGGGGGAGGGCCGCAGCAAATAAGACCTGTAGGGGGGTAATAGGTTTGGGGGTCGGTGTAGTTCGACGTTTGGTTACCGCCACTGGCGTTTTATTTTGAAAATTAACTGATAAATTTCATAGTCCTCAGGACCTACGCGGTGGTTTCGTTAGTTGTAATCGCTGTGAACGGATTAGATGGGGTGAATCGGTACCAACAAAGTTCGTTAGCGAGAGGGGGATGTGTTTGGCAACTAGTAACGAGGGTAGTAGTCGTTCTTTGTAAATTGTACTCGCAGCGGTTTTAACCCCAATCAAAAAGTGGGTTCTCTTACGAAGTGCTTCTCGAGTTTCGATAGATTTTAATCTTTCTAAATTAGCGCGGTAGCGGAGGTTTATGACGTACGGACGTATTTTTTTGAGAGTAAGCCGTAACGATCGTCGATCGAGACGAAGTGACCTACTTGGACTAATGAGTTTGATCGCCTCGTAATCGGGCATTTCTCTCGGATAATTATTTAAGCTCCGCTTTACGCGTAGTTTTGACTCATGATGGAAACCTGAAAAATAGGCCGTAGAAAATTCCATTTGTAATCTTAAGTTACGCTTGAGTCATTTAAGTTCTGAACTTCGGAAATTATTGAATGAGGTCTTAAAGAAAGTGTTTGGGCTCATTTTTAGTTGATAAGCCGTAAATGAGAGGTTAAAGTTTTTATAGGGCTTTAGGAGCGGAGATGAGCGTAATTTTTTACGGTGAAACATGCGTGGGCCAAACCTATAGGCTGGTTTAGCAGAAACTTTTTCGACGTCATAGCTAACTAGTGAGAGGGGGTGGCCTTGTAACTTTTTCGATAAAAATCGACGAAATGGGAGCGTAAGGGGGTTTTTTATCAATTCTGTTATGAGAGCTATGTACGGTTTCCGTCTCGCTCTTTTGAAAGAGGATTTTCGAGGGCTGTAATCGGGATAAGGTGGGAGTAAACGTACTCACCGTGAAGTCGCCTCACCACGTGTAGGTGTTTTTGGTAAAGAGCCCAAAAGTTCGTGAGAAGTCGACAAGAGAGAGTACGAAAGCCGTCATGTCACGGACGGATGGGTGACTAAGGGGGGTACTGGGGATCGAGTTTCAGACTGATTAGGCTTTATCGAATTGAGTTTTACGGCAACTCGTAAACGTTTAGAAAACTGTAAGGGCGACTTTACGTAAGAATTGGGGGACACTGTTAGGTGGGTGGTCGGGGTAAAGAAAGGTCCTCCAGGAGAGTTAGGGCTAATCGATAAGAGTAACTTATTTTCTAACCGCAGTGCCGCAAGAGGTGAGTGTGATTTAGGAGTATAGTTACGTAATCATCGATGGCGATCTACTCTTCCTACGTTCAGTAATGCGGCAGTTGAGGTTACGAGTGGATACGCTGATAAGTGCGAAACTGTCGGTGTAAAGCTAATTCTAATAGACGCGTCGGCTATTTTTTGCAATTATCGCTTTCTTTAAAGTATGTTGCGATTAGAATCAAGAGTTTATACGCTTACGAATTACACGAACACCTTCTTTTTTTTTTTTAATAGAAGATTTCTTTTTTATCAATTTATAGTTAATCTGCTCCTCTTTGAACGTATCTTTCTTTATTTTTTGGTGCGCACTAATGAAGGCGCGTGTTTCGGAATTGTTTTTATACGCTGTTCAGGCGTTTGATCACGTTCGTTGGCCTCGAGAAGGTTTTCCTAATGCGTGTGACCGACCGCGGGTTGTTTTAATTAAGTAGAGCCTATAAAGATTGAGCCGTGTTAACTCGATAACCATGGAGTTTACGCTGGTAATTTGGGAGAACAGAACGTTAAGAGCTAGTGGGATGTACGAACCAAAAGTATCGATTGATTGGTTAGGTCGTCTTTTAAAGGTGTACATTTCGAATCTGTCAATAAGGGCGCGTTTAGTGGCTCAAGAAAACCCGCCTATTGGGTAGAACATATGATTGAAATTAATCTGTTGCGTCTGTAAGTACGTATTAATTAAAAGTCCCTTTGATCAGTATAAATGGAGAACGTACTCAAATTTCATTATTTTTTGTTTTTTTTTTTTTTAAGCTGCTTAGCTTTATACAAAGCGAGTTTTCGGGTTCAGGAAAATTCACCGAATTTGTAACCAACCATTCATCGGTTTATGACGCGGGTATGAAACTTAGACCCTGCGTAAATCCGAACTCTGGAATCTACGAACATCGCAGGGATTGTAGAATGACGGTCATAGACCACAATGCTTTTTGAAATAAATACGTCGTTGTTGCAGATTAAAAAAATTTTACGTCACGTTGCAGGGGAAACATGATTTAGTTTAAAAGTCTTGTTTGGATGGGTTAAAAAGGACACTTTGGTTTACTTAAACTTGGTGGTTTTTCCTCAAGGCGTTCTTGGATACTTGATAGACTTTGTTCGTCCCCCGTGCGGATGGTCAACCGGATTTCGAGCGACTCCTCGAACTTTGGGCTTCAGTCCAAACGATCGCCAGATTCCGCTCTTGGTACATTTTAATTTGCGCTTGAGCTTAAGGGCACATGGACCCATAAGCGCAATAGAGTAGAATGAAAAAAACTTTCGTACCCCCGATGGGAGTTTCACCAACGCTGCGTGGTTAAAGTGATCGAACTTGATTACCTTTGCGGAACAGCCGGCGCTTCGGGCATATTGTACCCCAACGTTTGGCTTCACTTCCAGATTTGAGATTTTACGGAAAGCTTTAACCGCATAGATAAGGGAGTAATGGGCAGTTTTGGGACGCGAGTAGTTTGTTCTAGCTTTGTGTCGAAGTGTAAGGAGAGAGAAAATCTTAGTTGTGCTAGTTGTCGGGAGGTAAGAGAAACCACCAGAAGGTAGGACAGTTAGTGCTAATAGCTTGTTCGAAAGAGGCACGAGTTTGAAAGTTGAGACGAACGAGGGGTCAATACAACGCGTTGCATAGTTAATTTTAGTAAGTTTGATGCGACGTAAAAACGCTGACTTGGTTCAAACAATAGTACGTCCAGTCAGAGAAGATCGTCCCGCTTTTGACTTACGTCGATACGACAGTCCTTTAGGTACTGATCTATCGTATCATTTAGAAGTTCAGATAAGAATGTTACGTGAGGCGTTAGAAGTGACTTGATGACGCTTTAAGGACAAAAGTAATAGCAAACAGGTTCGGAGGGTTACAATTCTCAGTGTCTATAAGGACTACGGGTTTGAAATTATAGTAGAAAGAGAGGCTGCAACGAGTTAGAAGAGACGGTGTACGGTTAACACGACTAAAATTTTATACACAGAGGCGAGCGTAGAATAAAAATATTGCGTCATTAAACGAAATAGGTCTAACCTCGAATCCGGTTTTAGGTCGATTTCGTTATCATCGTCATTTAAAGGTGTTAGGGAGCGTACGTTGTCTGTTAAGCAAGGTACAACCGCTTTACTAGACTCAAAATAAAGTGGTACGTTAAAAGTGGAGAAATTAGGGTTAGGGTAGCACGCGATCTGGAGAGGTCGTGCGTACTTAAAGGACAAGAAAAATCTAAGTCGGGGGTTTGAATACATTTTAAAGTAATTTAAAATACGTTTTGTATAAGTAGAGGCTACAACGTCCTCACTTCCTTTGTGAAGTGAGGGGATTGAGTTACGAGCCGTTACGAGGTCAAACGCGAGAAACGATCGTTTTGTAAAAAACTGATAGTAAAGAAGGCGGTTGTGATTTCTGTAAAAACGATAAGCGGCAGCTCAATTTTTTAGAACATTTGTCACAGGGATTCAGTTATTAATGTGTTTTCGGCGAGATCATCGTCGTCGCGTTAAGCGAGTTGCAGGGGCGTATCGTTTTTTCAAATACATTAGGGTGTTAAGGTTAACGTCAACAGAAGCTTTATGCATCGCTCGAGACGATAGTAAAGGTGCACAGTTAATAGAATTTATATATGATCACCTCCGTACCATTCGTTTGACACATTTAAATCAGATAAAACAAACCCTATTTTCCCTTGCAATTGAATTAAACCGAAAAGTAAAGCTTCGGCGGTAGGAGGGCAACCAGGTACATAAATATCCACTGGCATTACCCGATCGCAACCGCGTACTACTGAGTAAGAGTAGTGATAGTAACCGCCTCCATTGGCGCAACTTCCCATTGACAAGATTCACCTTGGTTCGGGGAGCTGCTCGTATAAACGTCGTAACGTAGGGGCCATTTTATTAGTTAGGGTACCTGCAACTAAGATGATATCGGAGTGCCTGGGGGAAGCTCGCATAACGATTCCAAATCGATCCATATCGTATCGACTCATAGCAGCGTGCATCATTTCGACAGCACAACAAGCTAGGCCAAACGTTAGGGGTCATAGGGATCCCGCACGAGCTCACGAAATTACAGAAATTAATTTTGAAGAGATTCATTCTAGTTTCATTACACAGCTGTAGGAGAGCTCACATTGAGCTCGTCTAGTAAGCAAGTCTTAGCGACTTTTTGATGTACTTTGTGTAATTTTCCGGCCGTGATACTCCGTAAATAGAACGACGTTTTTTTTTAAAAACGACCGGGGAGAAGTCGTACACTCCTCTAATTAAAGAGTATCCTACTCCGGGAAGGTCGTTCGCTCGACCGCCTCGGACTAATACACGGTTATAACGGGAGGCAATATAACCTATTCCTGGCATTCGAGCAGTCACACGAAGCCCATTTGTTAGCGCTACTTTAGCGACATGTCGGATCGCCGAATTGGGTTTTTTAGGTGACATAGTTGTAATTTTGGTAACAATCCCTTTTACTTGGGGACGTTTCTGTAACGCTGGGGTTCGAGAAGCGTGTTTACGGGTATAGTTTTTTTTGCGATAGTCGGACTGTTTTAAAGTTGCCATTTAGTTTAATTTAGATGACAAAGGATTGTCAAGAAACACCTAGTCAAAACATAAGTACTATTAAAGACCCGTAGAGTAACAGTTCTTTTGACGTTAGATCCAACGGTAACGTTCGTGTAAGTTGAATTGAGGCTCCAAATAGGACGTTCATTCAGTTACGGAAGAAGACTGTCGGGGCTAGGAGGTAAAGAAGTGCTACAAAAAAGAGACAGAGGAGAGGGTAGAGGTCGAAACAGAAGCTGAAAAATAGTATTTCCGCAACAAACATAATTGTTCCAGGAAATCCTAGAAAAATTAAAAGATTCACGAGGGAGACAAGAAACAGTTTGGGGCAAATGAAGTTTATACCGTTGATTTCAGTGATGAGTCGCGTTTTAAATCGTCGGCCGATAGCGTCAACTAGGAGGAAGGAGTTCGTTGACAAGAGTGCATGGCTAATAAGCATACAAAAACTAGCGAGCATCAAAGATGACTGGCCGCTAATTACACATATAGTTAATCAATGCATTTCGACAACCGTAGAGTATGCTACTAGTTTTTTAAGGTCTATTTGGTAGAAGAGTTTAAAGACTGCGTCAACGATACCGATTGTTAGGAATGGGTAAACAAAATAGAACGTAGGCTCGAGTTCAATCGAAATTAGGCACTTAAGGAAGCCGAAAAAGGCGAACTTGACAAGGACTCCACTTAGAAAAATTGAAAAGTTTGTTGAGGCCTCAACGTGAGCTTTAGGCAGTCAACCGTAAAATGGTCAGATTGGAAGCTTAACTCCAAAACCAACTAAGAGACAGGAGAACAAGAAATTTAACTCGTACGTTGAGTACCTGGTTCCGCTAATGGCGTCGAATGTGTGTGAAGGTGCGATAGACAAAATGTATAAGAAGCCGAATATCAAGAAAAGTGCACCGAATTGGGTCCAAAAGAACATAAGGTATGCTGCTTCAACGCATTTTCGAGTTTTTGCGAAATTATACAATATGAAAAAGGAAGGTATTAACAACATCTCGTATGACAAGAAGAAGAGTAGAAGAGAAGAGGTAAAGAACATGGAGTAACCTGCAGAAAGGATGAGGGTACAGTAAACAAAAAACGTATTTAACTCATTGAGGTTGTACGAGAGACAAAAAAGAATGGAGAGTACGGTGATTAAGATAAATATATATATAAAGGGGAAGTAATAAACCGCTATAAGGTTAAGTTGCAAAACTGATTGGTTTAATAAAAAAGTCTCGGCCGAATGACCTAGTCAAATTGAAGCTCCGGGGACTGAGGTGAGGTAGAGTTGAAAAAGGGCGAAGTTATCCAAAAGGTAGTATAGTGTAGTGACCACTAGAAAAGAGAACAGTACGTAACCGCTAACTATGAAGGTCGACGACCACGAGACTATTGAGTTTTTGACGGATGACGAAAGGGAGGATAGACGTAAGATGGAGATTAGAGAGACGAAGAGGAGAAGGAAAAAAAGGAAGTAGTAGACATAACCATATCACAACACAAAGAGTAAAGGGAACGACTAGTTTAATTTGAAACTATCAGAACGGGGTGAACCTGGGGTTAGTGCGCGCACTTGAGGAAAGCTTGACAGATTGTTTGTAAGTAGAGATGAATTTTGCGGGGACCGGCAGTTTATGAGTCACTTGAGAGCTAAAGTACTTAGCACGCCCAAATCGCAAGTTTTTGAACTCGACTACAGCCTTACCAGACCTCATTTGAGTAAATCAATGGGATAATTTTCCAACCCCTTTACCCATTCGAACTCCTTTAGGTTTTTTTGAAATTGGAAGGTGAGGAAACGCCGACACCCAAAATGCTCTTTTTGTAATATCGGACTTTCGTGAAGATCTTTTTAAGAACAATTTCAAACGAAAAATTTTCTTAGCTGAGATTCGTAAAGGTCTTAAAAGTATAAGGGCAGCGGTGCCATACGAAAATTTTAGCGGAGAGGGCGTGTGTGCAGATCGACCCTTTTGGCGAGATTTGAATTTAAATTTACGTGGCTGTAAGATCACTTAAATTTGGGGTTTCGTGAGAGTAAAATTTACAAGAGAACTCAAGCCGAGATCAGTAACAGGTCATCAACAAAACAAAAGCCGAAGACAGTGATGAACGCGAGAGGGAGGGTGAGTAGGAAATATCACGAGTTGCAGGAGATTGAGGGGTCTAGGTCTAGTACGCTCATCGCGACGTTTGTTGAATGGAGAAACCGTAAATTTTGCACGTAAAAATAAAGGCCGACGAGAAGTAAAACGAGTAGCGGCAGAAAAAGTGACAAGAGTTTGGAATTCGAAATTAGTAAGAACACAAAAACTTTGGAAAAGAATCCTAAAAGAGGGGGTACTCCCGCGAGTGAGAGTATAGTCAAGCTTAAAATTTTGGTGTAAGCGTTCTCATTGTCTACGAGAGACAACGAGAAAAAGGTCTTTACTCCAGCATTGAAAATGTGAATTAGTGTGGAAAAAAGGAGCAGCGCAGTTAGATTGTATATAAGGGTATACGACAGGACAAGAAGAATAACTTGAAAGGAATCATAATTTACGATCATTTAAACCGGGTTTAGTGGGGTGGTATGGGTATTTAAATCATCTTAGTCATGTAGATAAGATATCGAAATCGGAATTTAGAAGGTTCCGGTACTAAATGATCTCCAAAGTTCGTGGTCTTATGGACAACATGACAGAGGAGAGGCGTTAAGTAGTAAGAATACTCTGCGTCGACAAAGCTAGTCTGAGGATTGTTAAACTGAGCGCTGAGATTCGAGTGTCAAAGTTTTTCGGATTTATAGGAAGGGTTAATGAGTAGTTTAGGCCGGCGTTTAGGTAATGAGAGTACGTACGCTTTCGCTCATTTTTTTTTAAGCTTGTTATTCCGTGGACTTTTTAAAACTGCCATTTTGTACTGCTGTTTGGTTCTCCTAAAAGGGTAGGGTTGAATCGAACGTTTGGAATCCACACAATCCGTAAAGTATTAGGGTAGAATTTAGGATACTACTAAGGGCTAAGAAGGCTTTTACATATAGGGACTCAAACAGTATTGACGCTAGACCAAGTGACGCAAGTGAGACTAGAAGGAGGGTTAGAGTTAGGAAAAAAATGAACACTTCGTGACAGTAAAGATATACGACGAGTACGAACATAAAGAAAACGACAAAGTAGTAAACGTAGACATAAAAAAACAGTGACACAAGAGTCATGCCTTTAAAAAAACTCGGTTTTCACAGATAAAAGGGAAGAAGGCCGCATTTAATGGAGATTGCCGAAATGAACAGGAGTCATGTGAAAGCAACCGAAGTTAAGCTTTTGAGCGAGGCTAGTGTGAGGGTATACGAAAACACGACAGTAATTAGCGTGAAGTCAAATGAGAAAAATTTTAGGTAAAATGTTAGTAGAAACACGAAAAGAGTTAACGACGAGAGTAGTGTTATTCAAAAAAAGAACATTAAGGTTTGAAGAAACGCGGTCGGTGTCGAAAGGTTAAAATGGGCGTGCTTCGTAAACGATAGGTTGTTGTAAAAGTGATAAGATGAAAAAGCAGAGGAGACGAGCAGTAACGTTATTAGAGCAGAAAGGAGTTCGAGGAAAAAGATAAAGGTAAACAGGTTGTTCGAAAAGGTCATTAGTCAGAGTCAAGTGAAAAAATGGACTGTGGTGTTTAAATAGTCGAAAAAATTTATCGATGACGCGTGAGAACTTGATAGGAATACCAGAAGATAGGTTGAAAAAAAGAAATACGTAACATAAGTAAATTTAAACTGGAAATCCGAGAACACTATATGGCCAAATCAAGCTGTTAGGGCCGGACCCGATCAGGTCGAGTGTGAGATTATCAACAGTAAGATGGGCCAACAGAGGACTCGAATCAAATCATCACCGGAGATGGAGACGAAATTAGGCGTATTTACGGAGTACGAAGACGACGAGTAGATAGTGGCATTTGAAAACAAATAAAGAGTCACCGAGGTAACAAACAACACGTATAGTGAGTAGAACAGGTAACCAACGGCTCAAATCGATCCACACGTTAAGGGTTGGGTAGCTAACGTAGTGAAGTAAACGGAGTTGGAAAATTCCGATTGTACAAACAGGGCGCAGATGGAAGTGCAGAGGGCAAATAGCGCTAGGGGCTTGAAAGGTGTATTGGTTTTAGTCAGCAGGCAGGTTCGTAATGACTTAGTTAAATTAGCTCAAATGTCGTTTGCATTTTCATAAAATTTGTGGTTTAAAAACAAAATTACTCGGATTTCGAGTGCTCGATTGTCGAAGCGGGGGTAGTAATCGATAGCTAAAGTAGGGATTTTGGTTGAAAATAGAGAGTTAGGCGGCTCTTAGATGGTTTACCGTTGACAACGGGGGCAGTAACTTTTGCTCCTGCTTTACTCAGTACGAAGAGCAAGGTTGAGTAGTTTAACAGTGAACGTGATACTAAAAAGCTTAAGTATCTAAAGACGAAGACGTTGGAGTGGGAAGTAGTAGGGTTTGCGAAAAGGGTGTAGAGGCCAATGTAACCGAGTGAGGGGGAAGTCAGTGCTACTGTTGTACGGTCGGAAAGGCTGCTTAGCCTAGTTAATGAGCGGAATAAAACTACATTTTGAGGAAGTAACCAGAACGAATTAATCCATTTGTACTGTAACGGGGACGCCGACGACATCTTTACTACTTTAACTAAACGGCGTTTGCGTCAGGTATGTCGGAGAGTGGGATGCTTAATTCTTGGTGTGCTAGAGTATTTCATAGTATTCGAATAGGGGCGGTCGTGTTTTAACTCACAGTTCGTACAAGGCAGGCTAAAGCCAAAATACATCAGGGTGTGAGTGAAAACAATCAAATTAGCGTTAAAGTCGATATGACGTCGATAAGGGCAGAGGAGTGCGTATATCGATAAGAATGGGAAAATTTTAGATTGAGTAAAAATCCAATTGAGACAGCCGTAAGTAGAAGTATGAAAAAGAAGATGACTTCTCCTAATAAATTATTGCTGCTGAAGGTATTGAACACGGAGTGGTTCTTTGGAAGTACGAAAAAACTAGACTGAATTGAATCTACAAGGGAGTTATAATTTAAGGTTACCAGCAACAGACTTTCTCCAAAGAAAAAAAAGAACGCCCAAAACGTAACTAGAAGGTAGGTTGTGAAACGAGATGTAAGAGCGGTATGTTGAAACCTAAAGTAGTACACTTGACGTTTGTTTCAAATTCTACGGTGACAAAGGCTGTGGAAATTTGTTAAAAGTCAAAGAGATTGGGTAAACAAGGGATATCACGCGAATGAATAAGAGGACAATACGCCCTTTTTAGTACCAAATGAAACGACGAAGACTAGAATGAACATGTACATCGGCGTAAAAAAAAAACTAACCATTCAGCAACCGCGAACGAAGAGGGACATGAAATCGTTTCGTAGGGTTTGGAATAACAATAATTCTTTTCCGATAAATCCTGCACTATACGGCAACCCTGCTAGGTTAAAGCAGGCTCCGACAAGAAGGACTGAGACATCAAATGAGTATGCGTAGGCACCCCCCATTTGACGCATGTCGGTGTTTGCGTTAAAAAAGTGCACAGTGTACCCTACAAGTACAAACAGAAAAGCCTTGTTTAGCGCGTGTACGATTAGGTAAATTAACACCTCTTCGTAACAAGAAAAACCGCAGCCACAGACAAGGTAACCGATCTGGCTAATGGTTGAGTAGGCAACAAGTTTTTTAATGTCGTTCTGGAAGATAGCTGTAATCGCTCCGAACGAAAGGGTCAGTGCCCCTAACAATATTAGGAAGTAATTCGTAAATAAGGTGAATTCAAATAATATCGAGAACCGAATAATCAAAAAAACTCCCGCAACCACGAGAGTAGAGGAGTGGATTAGCGCAGAAGCTGGAGTAGGTGCTTCCATTGCGTCCGGAAGTCAGACGTGTGAAAAGAACTGAGCGGCCTTAATTCCACCTGATAAAACTAACGACATAGAAAAGATGGTCAGAAAATGTCACGCTCAGTTTCCGATAAAAATGAAGTGAAACATCATAAAAGGGATTTGGAGGAAAATAACCGAAAGGTCGGTTGTGTTAAAGACAACGACTGCTAATAAAAACGATATAAACATAAATGTGTCACTAACACGTGAGAAGACAAACGTTTTCTGAGCCGCTTTAATAGTGTACACACGGGTAGAGTAGAAATTTACCAGTAAGAGGGAAAAGAGACCGATACATTCTCAAGAAAGCATTATTAAAAAGTAGTCGTAACTTACAAACAAAAGAACGACGCTGGTCGCGAACATGTTAAGTAGGTAAAGAAGTCGGTTGATAAAGGCTTCGCGGTACATGTACTCAACCCCAAAGTAGAGGGCAAACGACGTAAGAGTCAAGACTAAAGTAGACGCTATCAGCGATAAGCTATCGATACAAAACACTAAGCTTGAGTCGATTAGATCAAGGCAGTAGAATCAGCGACCTAAGTCAATATAATAGTAGTACCCTTGTCTCAAGATTAAATAAAGCTCGTTGAGATTTAAAAGTAAGCTGGTAGTGAACAGGACTATGGAAGCGTAAAAGGTCCCTAACGGGCCTATTCACTTTTTAAACAAAAAGATAAACACACAGTGGAGAAGTATAAATAGTGGGTAAAAAGAAATGAGATCGGTGAAAAAGGCCAAAAAGATAGCAGTTCCTGTAGGTTACAGGTGCATCAAGAGTTGACACATCGGTCCAACGCCGCTATGATATTTGCAGGTTTTGCTTAGACTTGTTTCGCAGTCAGTAACGATTAAATCGCAAACATTCTAAAATAGTACTCGTTTAAAAAGTTCAACTTTCATCAGTGGGTCGAGACGACAGTATGATGAGCTTTCACTTTGTAAGTTCCAGGTCAAAAAAATCAAACGTGGAGGGAAAGTCGGAGAAATCTATAAACTAGATCGTAGAGGTAATTTTTTGAGATAGAAGTTAGGACAATCGTCAGATTTGTTGCGTAGGGATACGTGATTCTCGAATAGGTGTTTGGTAAGACTTTTGATGTGTCGTAAAAGCGTATGAGCGTCGCGTCGATTTTTTTTAAAGCGGTGAGGTGGGCTGACGTAGCAAAGTTAACGCCTAGCGGAGTGTATCGCAGCTCTTTAGGACGGGGGAAGGCGGCGAGAAACAGATTCGTAAAGTAAACATAGTGAAACTTAACGGCCAGCTTGGAAAAATGCCAAGTTGAGGCTTTAATGTTAAAGGGGACCGTGGTGGAGGCTGTAAAAGCGTAAATCATGTTGAAATTTCGAAGCGCATACAACGCTTTAATCCGTCAGTTCGACCGAAGAGTGTGATAGGGATAAGAAAAGTTGTGTATTAAATACCCGATAACGGGGGTCACTTGCCTAACCTTCTAGTGAGAACTGGTCGACGGTGGGGTAATCGGTATAGACTATTCGATGTTTTGCTATGTCATGTTAAGAGTGTTTCGACCCCTAGGAGTGAAATGTTAGTAACGTTAGTTAGCTCTGATTGAACTAAGGTGTTAAATCTTTAATTTAGACTCGGAGGCCTTACTTTAGACTTGAAAAGCTTGATAGTTGGATTGTAAAATCGAAGGTCAAGGGGTAGTTTTTTGGGGGGGGGGGGGTGTAGGGTCTTTTCATGAGAATAATCCCCTTTTGAGCTTTCTTTTAAACTTTTAAGGGTGGTTCGTTGTTAATTTTCTTGAGAATCTTATTTTACGTTTTATCCTAAACTCCGTTGGCGACCTCACCTGTTTTTAGATGTTATTTCGTTGGTGGAAGAGGGGATTGTTATAGGTCGCTATTGCTATATTCGTGTTTAGACAGGTTTAGTTCATTTACCGTTACATTGAATAGGGTTAGCTGTTTATACACTTATTAATCTATACTTATGTTTATATATATGTACCTATTAATTTATATATATATATATGTACCTATTAATTTATATATATATATATGTAT